>ENA-OOXA01000516-OOXA01000516.1-human-gut-metagenome-genome-assembly--contig:-NODE-516-length-27587-cov-2.486815_pt1 | contig 27587 bp, 20 predicted proteins | sample MGYA00241581_ERZ501331 | MGnify/ENA primary metagenome ERZ501331 (study PRJEB25962, sample SAMEA2042982) | human gut metagenome | biome: human gut; feature: human-associated habitat; material: faeces...
AGTCCTTCTTTCTCGACAATAACCTCAAACATCTTCATTGCCTGTTTTCTTGACAGTTCATCCTGTGGAAAGAAAAACATACCAACACCATAATCCCGTTCCTTACCCAGATCATATCCAAGTTCTGCAACGGTTTTTCTGAAAAATTTGTGTGAGATCTGAAGAAGGATACCTACACCGTCACCGGTTTTTCCTTCTGCATCTTTTCCTGCTCTGTGTTCCAGATTTTCAACAATCTTTAACGCATTATTTACGGTCTCATGCGTCTTAATGCCCTTGATATTCACAACGGCACCGATACCACAGTTATCATGTTCATATTCTTCACGGTATAACCCTGGATTTGCTACGTTTCTGTTATCTTCCATGCTCGTTTTCCTTTCCAACTTATTGTCAGTGCCTGTTGAGATCCTACTGCCCGATCATCTGATAGTATTTCTCAAATACAGCTCTGTGCTTTTTATGATTTGTAATCATACTATCTTTTTTTCCGTTTGTAAACAACTTTTTTCGTCAAATTGTCAGATAGTTTGCAAACTTAATTTTATAAAGTATTTTGTATTTGCAATTTATTATATTTGTATATTTAAAAATGCAATTCATGTGGTTTTATTCCCATGAATTGCATTTTTACTCATAATTTTCTTTTTGATGTTTTCATCGTTTTCTATCATATTTTTGAATTGTGTTACTATTGTTTCTCAATTTTATGATCCATCTGGATTCCATTTACCTGTTTTGCCATCAGTATCCGTTCCACGCTTTCATCGATCCGCTTCTCAGTCAGTTCTCCCTTGTCTGACGCAGTCAGAATCCCTTCAACCGTTTCCCCAAGATCTTCCGGTTCAAGGATCAGATCCACACCTGCCCGGATTGCCAGCACCGCAGCTTCTCCCGGTTCATAATGATCCGTGATTGCTTCCATCTGAAAGGAGTCTGTGATGATCAATCCATGAAAGGCCAGCTCGTTTCGCAGACAGTCTGTAACCAGTGTCTCCGAAAGATCCGCCGGCTGATCTGATATGTCAGGTACTACCAGATGCCCGATCATAACACAATCGGCCCCTGCCCGGATTCCTGCCCGAAACGGAACAAACTCCTGCGTTTCCAGTTCTTTCAGCGTTGCCCTTACATACGCCGTTCCATAATGGGAATCCTCAACGGTATCCCCGTGTCCCGGAAAATGCTTCAGGGTACACATCACGCCACCGGCATGAAAGCCCTCCACTGCATACGGAATCAGCTCCGCCGCCTGTTCATAATCATCACTGTATGCCCGTTTTCCGATCACGGTATTCTTAGGATTCGACCACACATCAGCCACCGGTGCAAAATCCAGATTAAACCCATAATATGCCAGATTGCTCCCAAGCTCCCTCGCATTTTCAAATGCCGTATCCGTACCATCATCCTTATATTCATACATCGGATCGATCGTCCCGCCTTCCCGGTTTCCGAGGTTCGACAGTACCCGGCTGACCTTTCCGCCTTCTTCATCAACCGCAAGGAATAATGCGATCTCCGATTGCTTCTGCAAATTTTTAAGCAGTTTCTTTAATTGCTTTTTGTTTTCGATATTTCTGGACTTCAGCATGATCCCGCCTACCGGATAGTCTGCAAGTGCCTGCTTCATTTCCGCATCCACTTTTGTGACATCATGTGTTGTAACCAGATTTTCCGGATCGGCAATGATCATCTGGCACACCTTCTCCCGCAGTGTCATCGTAGATATGTACTGTTTTACCATAGCTGCCTGCTCCAGCTTACCTTCTGTTTCCAGTTCCCACTCTGACAGGATATAACTTTCTCTTCCACGAAACGGAATGATCTCTGTTTTTTCATCCGGACACTCTGCCGCATATACATGGGTGATTCCATCCTGCCCTGCCATATTCAGTTGTTGGTTACCATTTCCAGTCCCAAATCCTGCTGTCAGAACAACAGTCAGGATACCGGCTATCCACCATCGTTTTCTCATATGCATGATACCTGTCTTTCTTCGTTCTTGTGAAAAAGAACCTGAAAACCGCATCGGATACAGTTCTCAGGTTCTCTGTCTGAATCTATTTACCCGGCATCTGCCGACTATTCATTTTCTATCATACCCTCCGGAGGTGTTGTGATCGTCTTCACATCCGATGAATCTTCTTCTGTGCCGTTTCCGGTTTCTGAGGCAGACTCCGTCGACTCAGTTGTAACTTCACTGACTGCCTGCTCGATATCAATGCTGCCTGCTGATGCCACGCCGGTTTCATCAGCGATTGTTTTGCTGATCGCAGCCGCCGTTGTCGATACCGAATATCCACTGTCTCCATACAGCCATGCATGAAGTGCTGTTACATTTGCCGCCATATCTGCAGGCACGATCACGCTGCCCTTATCCTCAAGGGATGCGAAGCTGTAGGCGAATGGGAAGCCCGTATTGCCTGTGATCTTGTAGGAAGCAGCATCCTTCACAAATTTCTCCGCCTCTGTCTTTGTAAGACTGGTAGAGATACAGCTAAAGGATACATCCAGCAGATTGCGGATCGTATCGGTTCCTGCATTTCCCAGCTTGCTGATCAGACCTAACAGAACGATTCTCTGTCGTTCGGTTCTGGTAATATCACCCTTTGCATTGCTCCGGATCCTGGTATAGGCTACTGCCTGCTGACCATTCAGGAGCTGTTTTCCCGCAGAATGAACACCATTGGAGTATTCTCCTGATATTGCGATCTGTTCTGCCAGATTCTTATTCAGGCTGTTGACTTCTTCCTCTTCAATCGTTATCTCCACACCACCAAGTGCATTGATGATGCTTGACATCGCATTAAAATCTACCGTTATATAATCTGTGATCTTCAGATCCAGATTCGTGTTCAGTGTGTTAATGGACATTAATGCTCCGCCCAACTGATATGCGTAATTTACCTTCTGTGTAACCGGTGTCTCACCCTGAATCTCAAACAATGTATCTCTGTACACGGATACCAACTTTACTTCCTTTGTGTCATTATTGATACTGACAAGAAGGATCGTATCACTGTTGGTTCCTGTATTCAGATTGGCGTCTCTGGAATCCACACCATACAATGCGATCGTTGTATATCCTTTCGTCGCATCTTCCACGCCATCATTCACTGTCAGGTCTGATTCCGCAATCGGACGGATATCCATCTGGTTATATTTGTATGATTTGTTTGCACCAATATAACTTATCGTCAGCACGATAAAGACAATCAAAAGGACAACTCCGACGATCAGCCAACGATTAACAACAGATACAGTTCCAGATTGTTTCCGTTCCCTGTCCTTATCCTCTTTCTCTTCCTGTTCCTTTTTCAGATTCTGAAATGCCCGGCCAGCGCCAAACAATATATTCTGAAGATTCTCCTTGGCTGCTGATGTGCGTCCGCCATCTTCTTCCATAAAATCATCCGAAGAGTCATCATCATAATCAGGTTCTTCCGGTTCCGGCTCTTCTGTCAGTTCCAAAGTCTCTTCTTTGTCAAGTCCTGCATTCTTTCTTGCCAGCCGTTTCCGTTCCCGTTCTGCAGCAGCTTCAATATCATTTTTCTTTTCAGCTTTCTTTTCGATTTTCTTCTCTTCTTTTTTGTTTTCTTCCTTTTTCTCCGGTTTCTTTGATACGCCGACTTCCTGTAATACAGATTCCAGCTTGTCCGCATACTCTTTATACGATTCCGACACCGGTTCCGGCTCTCTCTGTGTATCTTCCTTCTCCGATGCCTCCGACTGCTCCTGTATCTCATTCATACCCGCAGGAGCCTCCATTTCCTCTGTATCTGCACTTCCATTGATGATCGCATCGATCCGGTCATCATCGTCAGTCGTCATTTCCTTATTCCGTTGTAACAGTCTGTCCCGATATTCGGATAGACGTTGATCGAATTGTGTAGTCTTCTTATCCATATAAATAAAGACATCCTCTCTGCAACTTATTTTACGACATTATTATTTACATGATACAATAAAAAAGTGCAATTTACAACCAATATTCCTTTCAAAGTCCGATTTTCAGACCAGCATTTTCCAAAAATACTTGCATAATATTCATTACCGTTATATATTTATTTGCAGGTAAAACTTTATGAATTTAAGGAGGATTTAGAAATGGCAAAAGACAAAGTTGTTCTTGCATACTCAGGCGGTCTTGATACAACAGCTATCATCCCTTGGTTAAAAGAAACTTATGATTACGATGTTATCTGCGCCTGCATCGACGTAGGACAGGAAAGTGAGCTGGAAGGACTGGATGAAAGAGCAAAATATTCAGGAGCTTCCAAGTTATACATTCTGGATGTTGTTGATGAATTATGTGATGAATACATCATGCCAACTGTTCAGGCAGATGCTGTATATGAGAATAAATATTTACTCGGTACTTCTTTCGCAAGACCTCTGATCGCTAAGAAATTAGTTGAGGTTGCTCGTAAGGAAGGCGCTGTTGCGATCTGTCACGGCGCAACAGGAAAAGGAAATGACCAGTTAAGATTTGAGCTTTCAATTAAGGCTCTTGCTCCTGACATCAAGGTTATCGCTGTATGGAGACAGCCGGAATGGAAGCTGGATTCCCGTGATGCGGAGATCGCATACTGTCAGGCACATGGTATTAATCTTCCATTTGATGCTGCTCATTCTTACAGCCGTGACCGTAATATCTGGCACATCAGCCATGAAGGTCTGGAACTGGAGAATCCTGCAAACGAACCAAACTACGATGATCTTCTGGTTCTCGGTGTTACCCCTGAAAAGGCACCGGATGAGGATGAATATCTGACACTTGATTTTGAAAAGGGTATCCCAACTGCTATTAATGGTACAAAGATGAAAGTTTCTGATATCATTCGTGAATTAAACCGTTTAGGCGGCAAACATGGTATCGGTATTATCGATATCGTTGAGAACCGTGTTGTCGGCATGAAGTCCCGTGGTGTTTATGAGACTCCCGGCGGAACAATTCTGATGGAAGCTCACAAGCAGTTAGAGGAACTGACTCTGGATCGTGAAACACTTGCATACAAGAAGCTCGTAGCAACCAAGTTTGCCGATCTTGTATACGAAGGAAAGTGGTTCTGCCCTCTTCGTGAATCACTTCAGGCATTTGTTGAAAAGACACAGGAGACAGTTACCGGTCAGGTTAAGATGAGACTGTACAAGGGAAATATCATCAAAGCCGGAACAACTTCTCCATATTCTCTGTATTCTGAGAGTCTTGCAAGCTTCACTACCGGTGAGCTGTACGACCATAAGGATGCAACCGGATTCATCAACCTGTTCGGCCTGTCCATGAAAGTCCGCGCAATGATGAACGAGAAGAACAAAAACAACGACAAATAATTTTTAGGACGAAAAATTCCATAAATGATAAACTACCGTGCAACATCACACCACACACAAGGTATTACGCAAGGTTATATCCTAAATGATTAAATAAAAATGGAAGATGCATTACATATTATTCTGCAAGTCGTTTGCACTCTATTTCAACGCAACGGTGCTAAGCTCCTCGCCTATGGCGATTCACTAAGAACCGGCGTTGAAAAAGGCTTGCTTCATAACAGTAATGCATCTTCCATTTTGTCTCAATAATCAAACAACCTTGCTACATACCAGTGTGGAATATGATTGTTGCACGGTAGTTTTTTCATCTACGGAATTTTTTCTGTTTTAAATAAAAATTGCTTGTCGTTTTATTCTAAAAATAGGAATTAGATATATGGGCTTAATTTTTTCTTTTCACGCCACCAAACGGTGGTTTTTTGCACGGTCGACCACGATTGCGATCGTGATGATGGCGGCTGAAAAGAGCAGCTCGATCCCCATATATACAAATGCTTCCGATGGTATCTTCGCCTCATAGTCCAGAAGATCAACGACTCTGACATACCAGTAAGCCGGAAGAAAATGCGCCAGCTTAATGACTCCTGCTCCGAGAAATTCCACTGGAACAAAGATGCCGGACAGGAATGCCATACCAAGAGACACTATATTGCCGATCATACTGAAACCTTCCTCGTTTCGGGCAATCTTACTTGCAAGAAATGCAAGTGCCATGGCTACAAACATGTAGCAGACCATATTTAGCAGATTCCCAAGTCCTGCTACCGTAAACATTTCTTTTCTGAATACAAGGCATCCTCCAACTGCAAATACTGCGCATCCAAGAAATCCTGTCACGATCGTTCCGAGAAGGATCTCTTTTGTCATATTGGAATATTTATACGCCGAGCTTGCGATCCGTTCTCTTAATTCTTTTTTGTCATAAACGATCAATACCGGACTTACACCCTCGATCATCATAACCACAAGTATCCATCCCAGATAACTGAAAAATGTGTATCTCGTACTATGTTTTCCGCCATGGTCTTCCGTTGTCATCGTTACGTTCGTTCTAGTCTGAAACAATTCATCCACCTGAGCTGCTGCCTCTGCCCGGTCATATCCGGCTGCAAAATATGCATTCAGATAAGAGATATATTTATTTACATCTGATTCAAACAGTTCCACCTTGCTCCGGTTCGGAATTGCAACGATCTCGATATAATCGGACAGATCTTCCTTATCCAGATGATCCGCATAACCTTTTTTAATGCGGACGATACAGTCTGTATCCCGGTTAAACAAACTGTCCTGCATCGCTTCCGTCGTATCTGTTTTTAATTCAGCATGTTTATGTGCATGATCCAGATACGAAAACAGTTCTTCACTTTCTTCCGTATGATCATAATCGAACCAGGCAAATTTACACTTCATGCTTTTATATTCATCTTCTGTTTTACCGGAATTCGGCAATATAAATCCAAATATAATGCCTGCAAAGATCCCAATATACATCAACATTGAGCCTTTTTTCTTATTTAAGATTTTAAAATAGGATTTAAACACTTGCATATTTATTCCTCCTTAAGACCAGAATACTCGCTCCAAGCAGACAGACAGCCATACCGGTTAAGATCAGAATATTTCTGAAATAACGATCGTAATTATCGTATACATTGAGCGCATAGAGACAGTCCGTTACCAACACTGCCGGATTAACCCGGTTCAGAATCGGAAGTTTATCTTCAATACTGTTTTTGATTCCATGTACCATCAGATCCGCCATAAAAGAGAAGATCAGGCTGGCCGCTACCGCAATTCCAATTTTTCCTCCATATGAGCATTTTGACCAGGTACCAAGCAGCATTCCCCCGGCAATACCGATATTACATGCAATAAAGAGTACCAGTAAAATAGCCGGATATTTTATTCCAAACTGTACACCGAACAGCCGCATATAGATTACAGTGATAACCTCAGCTGCAAACTGAACCAGCAGTAATGCCAGATACTCCGCCAGAACAATCACAAGTTTAGGATTCGGTGACAGACAACGACGCATTCCAAGTGCGCTTTCATTTGCCTGCAGCTTATGCATTCTTGTGATTCCGGCAAAGGAAGAAAACAGGCAACTCATAGCAAGCACTGCATAGAAATAATTATAATACTCATTCTGACATCCGTCCGTTGTGGAAATCTCTTCATAATATACCGCATCGCTCTGCACTGCCTTCTGAATGATCTCCGATGCAGCCTCCGGATCCTTCTGCATCAGATTCAGATACATCTGTTCCATCTGCTTATACTGATTCAGGATTGATTCCAGTATCGACTCCTTGATGTCACTCTGCCTCACTGTCAGGCTCGCATCCGATGTATAGATCACACCGGTCACTTCTTCATCATTTAACTTTTGAAGTGCTTCTTTCTCGTTGAGCACCTCCATGTCGATCCGTTTATCTTCGCCGTCCATGGAGAGCGTAGACAGCACCATCATAAGTGCTGTATCGTTCTCGCCATCCCTCACAACCGCAACCGGGATATCTTTAAACATTTCATCCTTTTCCATGATATTTCCAAATGCCATGTACATGAATGTGAATAATGCGATCGGAAACAATATCGTCCAGAACAGTGTATCTTTTCCTTTTATCAGCATTTTACCTGCATATTTAAAATTATGCCAAAACATATCCACCCCTCCTAATCCCGAAGCGTCTTTCCGGTGATCTCAAGAAACACATCGTTCAGACTCGGAAGCTCGGTATATACTTTTCCAAATAATACCGCATGCTCCTTCATATATTCCATAATCCGGATCAGATTATGATTTCCACCGGAGTAGACCAGTTTCAGCATTCCATCCTGATATGAACTGTCATACACATGCGGAAGCTGTTTCAGCTCCAGCAGTTGTTCATCTGTCAGTGCCGGAGCTTCTATGAAGATACTCTCCGTCTTCTTTATCATTTTTTTCAATTCTTCCTTCGTGCCAAGAGCGACCTTTTGGCCTTTATCCATGATCAATATACGGCTACAGATCTGTTCTACCTCTTCCATGTAATGAGAAGTGTAAATGATCGTTGCGCCTTTCTTATTAAGCTCGACAATTCCCTCTAAGATCTTGTTCCTGCTCTGTGGATCTACCGCCACCGTCGGTTCATCAAAAAAGATCAGCTTTGGTTTGTGTGCAATTCCACATGCAATATTTAATCGTCTGAGAAGTCCTCCTGACAGCTTTTTCGGCAGGAACTTCTTATAGTCCTGAAGCTCGACAAATGCAATGGCATCCTCTACATACTGTTTTCTTGTCTCTTTATCCCTGATATACAGCCCACAGAAATAATCGATATTCTCATATACCGTCATTTCATCAAATACAGCCACATTCTGCATTACAACACCGATCTCTCGTTTCAGATCATAACTCGTCGATGTCATCTTCTTACCAAATACCCGGACATCGCCCTGATCGTATGTAAGCAGTGACAAGATACAGTTGATCGTCGTCGTCTTGCCCGACCCATTCGGTCCAAGCAGGCCGAAGATCTCGCCCTCTTTCACCTCCAGATCAAAGTGTGATAATGCTACAAAATCTTTATATCGTTTCACCAGATCTTTTACTTCAATCGCATATTCCATAACTGTCTCCTCATTCATTTTCTATTCGGATGCTATTGTTTCTTCCGGCATCGCGTCTGAAACCCATCGCATATGTTCCATGTTATGCTGTCATTCTATCATACCAGGATAATTCTGTTCAGTGCCAATCTTCACATCCATAATATGACATTTGTCACATTCTTTTAAAATCCGGAGTTTTTCATCTTTAGTCAATTGACGCTGTATTTTTCAACAGGTATACTAATATCGTCACTTATGAATCCGATCCGGTTCACGCAATTACCTGACATCCGCGTGACCTGTCTATATACAAGGGGAAGTTATGAAGCAAATCCTGACACGACTGCTTATATTTGTAATATGCTGTATTATGTGTATTCACACTTTTTCGATATCCACGCACAGCGTAATATATATCCTGCTTGCGATCATCCTTGCCTTTGGCACAATACTGATTGCCGACAGACTCTCACCTGCAGCTCTGACTCTTATCCATGCAGGCATATTTATTCTGTGCTGTATGATTCCTGAACTTGTTGTATTTCTTCCGCTTTTCTGCTTCTATCTGAGCAGACGGCCAGTCCGTTATACTGCTCCCATCGGGATCCTTGCTATCATTCTGGCTACAACAAAATTTTCTGTAGAAACACTTCTTTTAATATGTGTTCTCTGTCTGTGCAGCATGTTATACGGATATCTGACCGCAGAACTTGCCACCCTTCATCAACAGATGAAGCACCTTACAGATACATCGGAGACAAATGAACTTCTGGCAAAGGAACGGATCCGTATGATCCGGAAGGAACAGGATAACAGGATCTATACTGCAACCCTGAAAGAGAGAAATCGTATCGCCAGAGAGATCCATGATAATGTCGGTCACATGCTCACCAGATCCATTCTCCAGGTTGGTGCGATCCAGACGATCAACAAAGAACCGATCCTTACAAATCCGCTTTCTGATCTCCGCGCTACGCTGGATACTGCCATGAACAGTATACGATCAAGTGTCCACGACCTTCACGATGAATCCATTGATACGAAAGCTGCCATTCAGGATATGTTAAATGATATAACAGGCTTTCATACTTCATTTGAATATGATATGAGCAACATTGTTCCAAAAGATATCAAGTACTGCCTTATCAGCATTGCCAAAGAAGCGATCACCAATGTCGTAAAGCACAGCAACGGCGATCAACTCTCGATTCTGATCCGGGAACATCCGAGCTTCTATCAGTTGACGATTCATGACAACGGAACAGACATTCACCTTACAGACTCCCCTGGTATCGGACTTACCAACATCCGGGAACGAGTCCAATCCTTATCCGGTACTTTACAGATCACAACCAATTCCGGATTCCGCCTGTTTGTCAGTATTCCAAAGCATACACAAAAAGGAGATAGAACTGCATGAATATTATAATTGTTGATGATGATGCATTTGTCAGCGCATCATTAAAGATCATATTAGAATCCTACTCAGATATTACCGTACTTGCGACCGGAGCAAATGGTCACGACGCCATCTCCCTGTACGATACATACATCCCCGACGTTCTGTTAATGGATATTCGTATGGAAGGCATGGATGGTCTGACCGCATCGAAAGAGATCATCACCGGACACCCGGACGCAAAGATTCTGTTACTTACTACCTTCGCCGATGATGACTATATCATCAAAGCCATCCGGACCGGCGCAAAGGGATACATCTTAAAACAGGATTTCGAGACAGTTGCATCTGCAATCACTGCCGTACACAACGGACAAACCGTCTTCGGAAATGAGATCATGAACAAGATCCCTACCTTGTTACAGGCTGAAGATCGTTTTGATTATCTGTCTTATAACCTGACTGAAAAAGAATTCGAACTGATACGCCTGATCGCGGATGGTCTGAATAACAAAGAAATTGCAGAGCAGCTCTTTCTCTCGGAAGGAACCGTCCGCAATTATCTCAGTAACATCCTTATGAAACTTGACCTGCGTGACCGCACTCAGGTTGCCTGTTTTTATTATAAGAATTTATTATGATCTGTTTTTGAAAATCTGCATTTTATAAACAAATAATTTATGTCCATTATTTATCGGATGATTTTTTTCGACGGATAATCAAATATCCTGCCAATATTAATATTCCAATCACAGACAGACATATGCCCGCCATCAGATATGGTGTATGATAGGTCAGTGTAATCACATGTTCCCCTGCTTCTACCGGAACGCCCATCAAGCCGGTTCCGATCTTTACAGGAGCTACCTTTTTCCCATCTACAACAGCCGTAAAGCCTTCATTGTACGGAACCGCCAAATACAGGATTCCAGCCTTGTCCGCTGTTATATGCCCATTTAAGCAATTGCCTTCATACCCATCAAATTCCATTGTATTCTTTAACACATACTCTTTAAATGCCTGAACCGTTTCCTCATTTATCGCATACAAGGCAACTGTCTTTATGCCCGACTCATTCCTAACAGCAGCCGTAGCAAACCGCAGCTTAACCTCATCTCCGGCATTTACATTTCCAATATGTATCATGCCTGCTGATTCCGGATAAACCGAACTCACAACCTGCTGATCATTCACATAAACATCAACACCCTGCAGTCTTGTGTCCGAACACTCTACATACAGATCCTCTGCCTGTTCTGCTTTATAGGAAACGATCATGGAGGTTGCAATATCCGCCTGAGCTGTATAAGCATAGACACCATCGCCCTGCTTTGCTGCATCCAGGCCGGTAAATGAGATCATATCATCTGTAAGAGTCTTCTTCTCAAACAGATCTGAAAGCTCCGGCTGACCCATTCCAAGCATTACCAGTTCATTCTGATTTTCGGCTGCACTCTTCTCTCCACTCCAGTTCAGAATGTCCTCATCCAGAAGGAAGCCCATCCCTGCAAGAGCATCCGCCTCATACAGATATCCATATGTTCCATCCGGTGCTGCCACCATATGATATCCACCTGCTGCTCCCAATTCATTTGTCATAATATACCGGACATTATACATCAGTGCTGTAACCGGAGTCGTTCTTCTGTAGGTATACTCTATATTCTGATAATGTGACAATCCAAGACTAGCAAAGGAATCAATGGCAGAACCATTTGCCATGGAGGAATAGCAGTTTGTATTTGATAACTGCAGATAATCATAGGAATACAATGCCGTCTTACGTTCTCCGGCTTCCAGATCACATTCTGCATATGCCGTTTCCCTGGATGTCTGTTTTATATCATCTGTAAGACTTCTGTTATTTCCTTTTGCACTCAGTACATAGCTGCCATTTAACACCAGCTCTATGATCCAAAGGCTGACCACCCATATATAAAAGGTCTTCCATTTGATGCTTTTCCGGAGTGCAAAGACAAACAAACCAAAATAAGCAACGATAAATAAGAGTACCGCCACATAGGAATTGGGATTTGTTTCTTCGCGATTGAAGAATAGCTCCAACAGGAACAATACAAGACAGCTTCCAAATGCCACTCCCGCCTGCCACATCCGTATTTTCCTTATGTTCAACAGACATACATAAGCTGCGCTCAACAGTAAAAACGTCCAGATAAATGCAAAACGATTTCCCATACCGTGTGTAACTACGAATCCATGAAGCACATAATTCAGTCCTGCCTGATTCATTGCAAGTGCAAGAAATATCAGAACTGTCAGATACCGGAGCTTCCGGTTCCATTCTATCTTCTTCATAAAGAACACTAGGATTACCAGTAATACAATCAGTGTGCCGCAATAATTATTATGATTAAACAGATTGCCTGTCGTCACCTTATTCAACGGATAAAATGAATTGATAAAATTACCGATATTACCAAGCTGATACCACGGCAGCTTATCATCCATGCTTCCTGCTCCGGACAAATGCAGCACTGCATAAAAGGCAGGAACCAGTACCGCACCTGCGATCAGCCCTGCAACAACTGACCAGACCAGGAACCGGAGAATTCCCCTACCAAATTCACGAAGAGTTTTCCAGTCCTGTAACAGGAAATACAGCACGATAAACAGGCACAGATAAAAGGCAAAATAAAAATTCACGATAAATCCAACCGCAAGCAGCACTGTATAAGCAATCTTTCCCTTACCGGCAGCCATCCGTTCTACTGCGATCGCAAGAAACGGTACAAGGATCAGCCCATCCAGCCAAATCACATTGTGCTCATATACCAGCACAAATCCGCACAGTGCATACGACAGAGACAAAACAATTTCAACTGCTGTCTGCCAGCCACGACCAGTTTCTTCATCTGCATACCGTTTCAACTCTGTACGTCTGAAAAAATACAGTCCCGAAGGAGCAAGCAGAGAAGCTTTGACAACGATCATAATAACCATTGCCAACTCCACATGTCCGGAGCCGCATATTACGGCTATAATATTAAACGGACTCATACAGTAATAAAACATATTCAACAGCATATCCATTCCCAGACCGTGATCCCACAAAAAGGTACTTTTATTCCCAGAATGCAGCCATTCCAGAAAGATCTGCAGCATTCCTGTATACTGATCATATGCATCCTGATACAGAAAGCTACGGCTTCCAAATGGATACTGTCCATTTATTATCATATTTACAATATAAAAGCCCAGACAAAACAGAAACAACAGAAGGTACATCATACCATGCATGTACCTTCTGTTCTTCTGAGTTGTCTGAGCATCGTTATAATCATCTTTTACATTCATCTGCCTCAACATATCTCTTACATCCATTCACTTATTAATAAAAACAATGATTTCCAATAACCGTATAATCGGATAAGGAATCCGTATCAATATAATTCACATTCAAGAAACTCATAAAAGATCCAATATTATTATTTCCTGCTAATGCATCATCTGCAGCCTGCTGTGCAGTAGACAGCGGTCCGTTCTGCAGATATCCCTGCATCACACTTCCGGTTGCCATCGGAAACTGATTTGGTGCATAAATTACAGATGAGATTGAACTACCCCAGCTACCACTCTTTACACGGTTCAGAACTACATTTGCAACTGCAAGCTGACCTTCATATGGCTCATATCCAGCTTCCATGCTGACCAGGCAGGCAAGCAGATAAGCATCATCATACTGGGAAGGATCTGCAGAAGGTGCTTCTGTGGTTGTTTCCTCTGTTGTTGGTGCTTCTGTAACAGTTTCCTCCGTTGTCGGAGCCTCTGTGGTTACTTCTTCTGTCGTTGGTGCTTCTGTAACAACCTCCTCCGTTGTCGATTCATCCACTGACATAACCTCAGGTTCTGATGCTTCTTCATATACAGACTCTTCTTCTGCCAATGCAACTTCTGTTGTTTTCTGTGTCTCTGCATCAACCATTGCTGTATAATCATCGATTGTCATTGCGTACTCATAAGATTCTGCAACTGTGATATAATCTGCTGCTATGTACCCGGTAACATCATTTGCCAGTGTTACCTGAACCCAGTCCTTATCCTGTTTCTCTACAGGAAGAACCGTATCCTTTGCTACCAGCTCAAGAACATCAGAATCTGTTGACTTCTCTGCACGTACACGGACGGTATCATCCGTTACTGTTCCAATCACTTTCTTATAATCTGCCGCATATGTCTCTGCATCCTTACCGGTCAGAATATAATCACTGTTTACATATCCCGTTACATCACCGGAGGAAATTTTTACCCAGTCACCATCTGTTTCCAGAACATCACCTACATTACCATCAAACAGCTTTCCAACAATATCAGAATCCGTCGATGCTTCCTCACGGATATTTAATGTATCGTCAATCTTGGCGATAAATTTACCATCAAATTCGGACTTCTCTTCTGCTTTTGCTACTACTGTCTTCTTCTGTGCAGCCTTCTTGGTTGTACTGTTGTTCTGAAGTACAGTCGTATCGACAGAAGCAACCTCTTCACTGGTTGTCTCCACTTCAGCAGTCTGAACGGTCTGACTGTTCAGGTAAGCAGGGTTGTGATCCAACGCCTCCCCATACTTGACAACAAGTCCGATTCCTGCTGCCGTAACGATCGTAGCTGCTGCTACAAGCAGATTGCGTTTCATGTATCTATAACTGAATAAGCCTCTCCTCATATAGGAAAAACGATTATTTCTTCTGTTAATTCTCATCTTTTCGTACCTATTTATTAAAAATCATGACAAAATGTTACATTTCTGTTAAAAATAATACTCTAATTTTGATTTCATGTCAATACGCATATGTCCCCAGTCCCAACTTTTTATAGTAAAATGTATTAATTTTCTGTGAATAAATATGGGATTTTTTTGTTTATTTTATATAATCTGCTGTAAAACCACTTCGTATCCTTACGCTTAACATTTCCGTCATAATCACAGATTTATTATAACATTTTCGCGCAATACGAGCAATATTCTGAAATTTACTGAATTTGTTCCACAACAACAAAAAAATCCATGCTATAATAGTGAAAAATCATCAGCCTGCGGGCATGGTTTTAGACTCAACAAATGAACAAAAGGCAGGTAACAGCTATGCGAATTGACAAATTTCTGGCAAATCAGAACATCGGCTCCAGGTCCCAGGTAAAACAATATATAAAAAAAGGAATGATATCGGTAAATGGAACTATCTGCAAATCCCCTGAACAGAAGATTGACGAAAATACAGACCTGATTTCTTATAACGGAACGATCATCGGCTATCAAAAACACCACTATTACATGCTGAACAAACCGGCAGGCTGTGTCAGCGCAACCAATGACAATCTGCACACAACTGTTCTGGATCTGTTAAAAGGTTCTGTGCCGGTAAAGAGTCTGTTTCCTGTCGGCAGACTGGATATCGATACAGAAGGGCTGCTGCTCATCACAGATGATGGAGAACTGTCCCATAATCTCTTATCCCCATCCAGGCATGTTGCAAAAACATATTTTGCCCGTATCAACGGGCTGGTAACAAAAGAACATATCAAAGCATTCAAGGACGGTCTGGATATCGGAGATGATAAACCAACCAAGCCGGGCACTCTGGTCATAAAAAACGCCAATCCTGATACCAGTACCTCCGAAATTCTTCTGACGATCACCGAAGGACGTTACCATCAGGTCAAACGCTCCTTTGAAGTCCTCGGCATGAAAGTCACCTACTTAAAACGCCTGTCCATGGGTAGTCTGGCATTGGACGAAGCCCTCGCTCCCGGCGAATTCCGCGAACTGACAGATAGCGAGTTACAGGCATTAACCCGAAAATAACTATGTAGCAATACATGATTATAATGTAATATGCATTAACCAACAGATGAATAACTATCCAGTCTGACATTGATTTCCAAAGAGAATGATCTAATACAGAAAATCTTTTTAATTTAATTTTATGCAGATATTGTTATTCTTGATAAACCACACAGGGGGATCTGCTTCAGACACAAACAACCACTATAATATGACATCAGCGAGGATTTCGAAATGAGATGCACATTGCCAGTAAATGCGGGCGCTTGTTCGAGCCAAAGGCGAGTTAGCGCAGGAGCATTTACGAATCGGGCATGTGCAACGAATCGAAACCGCAGTGAGTCATTTATAGTGGTTGTTCGTGTCTGAGGGAGATTCCCCGTACATATTTTTAACAAATAACAATATCCGCATAAATTACAAAAAAAGATTTTCCGTATCAGATCATCCCCTTGATGTACAGAATGCTGCTTGTAATTCTTCCGCCGGAATGTTTTACATAATCACGGTACTCTTCGTAGCTGATGTAGTATTTCTTACCCCATGAAGAAACGATCAGGTATTCATGACCTGCTATTTCCTCTACTCCTGTCACAACAACAAAATGGCTGTGAACATTTTTCTTCATGGAAGCAAGCATCCGCCCATCCTTTTCCACATACATATGGATTCCTTTATTTCCAAATACATTTGGTATATTCGGACCAATTGATAATACAACCGGCTTATTTTTACGGATCAAATGCCTGATCTGTTTCATCATTTCCTCGTCAGATAAAAACAGTCTCCATCTGGCACGAAGTCCAATATCATTCAGCATAAAATAACGGTTCAATGTATTCATTATCGTCACGCCTGTCATTCCTTTATACCACAGGAAAAATACATAATGCTTATAGAACCATTTCACATATTCAAGGTAATCATTTTTGTTATAAAGTCCCTTCGGCTTGTTGATCTTGCGGATTGCATCTGTCATAAGTCCGGGATTCTGTTCTGCAAGATAGATGGATATATCCGCCAGTGCGATCACTCCGCAGCCTACCTTCTGCATCTTCTTGCTCTTGCACCATGACTGATTACCACCATAGCTGATCGTATTCATGTTTTTTATTCTGATATAATCTTTATTTAACAGATAATTATTCTCCATATTATTCACCCTCTTATATCAAATCTTTGATAATACTTATTATCAGGCTTCTATAGAGAGATTATAACACCCATCTCCATTCACTTCAACAATTTTTTATACCATGAGAAGTAGTTTTTAAAACCATGTTTCTGTTTCTATATTTTCCCCTTTACTTTTCGTCCCTATTCTGCTATAAAAGTAATGAGCTGGACAAGTGATCGCGGCTGTCATATGACAGGTGAGGAAAGTCCGGGCTTCACAGGGCAGGGTGCCGGATAACGTCCGGTGGAGGAAACTCCCAGGCTAGTGCAACAGAAATAAACCGCCATGTATGTGGTAAGGGTGGAAAGGCGAGGTAAGAGCTCACCGCTGCTTCTGGTAACAGAACAGGCTCTGTAAACCCCACTCGAAGCAAGACCAAAAAAACAGCTTCGGCTGTGAGACGAATGGCTGCCCGTCAAGTCTCAGGTAGGTCGCTTGAGCTTTATGGCAACATAAAGCCTAGATAGATGATCACTCTCGACATAACCCGGCTTATCGTCCAGCTTTTATCATACTGACGATAAATGGGCTGGCTATATATGTATTCCACAGAACGCATATATAGCCAGCCCATTTATCTGTTCATTGACTTATACAAAGTGAGAATCATCCTCAGACTTTAAAACAGCCTCCACCGATAAACTCGCGTAAGATGGAGTTTAGTGGTACAACAGTTTCTTCCAACGGAAGAAACCGATCAGTCAGCTCTTTTAATCGAAGAACATCTGAATAATATGGAGACGTTTCTTCTACTGCCATCAACAGTGGTTCAATATGTTTTTTCAGCACAGAATATTCATACAACAATCCGGAATTAAACATCACATCCGCATTGTCTTCATATGGGAATATATACCGTTCCTCTCCCTGTCTGACGGATTGCCACATCGAAAGAGTTCGTTCTATGTCATGGCCACGGGTTCGGTTATCCCGGACGATCCGGCGGATCAGCCGGCTGTCCAGTGTAGAAATCTTATCCTCTGATCCAATCATAAGCTGATTCAATGGACTGATATAGATTTTATATTTATCCTCATCTGAAAGTGCATATGACATTTTGGGATTCAGTGAATGGATTCCCTCCAGAATCAAAACATCCTGAGTCCCTATACGCAAATTATCCCCTTTGTACAGTCTTCTGCCATTCATAAAATCAAATTCCGGCAGTTCAACTGTCTGTCCGCTTAACAACTGATTCATATCATGATTCAGTAATTCTACATCCAAAGCTTCCAGACATTCAAAATTATAATTTCCATTTTCATCCTTTGGATTATCTTCCCGATTGATAAAATAATTATCAACTGCAATCGGATGCGGATGCAGTCCAAGTGCACAAAGCTGTATACTAAGCCGGTGTGAAAATGTCGTCTTTCCGGCAGAGCTTGGTCCTGCGATCATCACAATCCTTTTTTTCTCTCTGCGGATACTTCTGGCTATATCATAGATCGCATTCTGCTGCATGGCTTCACATACAAGGATCAATTCCATGCCTTTCCCTGCTTCTACGATCTCATTGATCTTTTCAACCGAATCAGCCCCTACACGGACTGCCCATTTCTTTGCAAGCTCTTTTAAAGTCAGCACGCTGTTATGTACCGCTTTTTCGCTCATATTTCTAATAAACCTCCAAAACCCTTCTGTCAACAAAGGTCACTGATGATCATATCATCCACGATCTCTGTCATCCATCTATGCCATATACCTGCTTCAAAACTGCACAAATGGTCTTTTGTTCTGCTTTTACTGTCTTCAGCCGTTTTGCCGCATTCTCCGTATTCTTACCACTTAGGCTGTTGATCAGCCCGGCCGTTGTATCCCGCCGTTTTACCAGCCACGACCGTAAAACCGGATCTTTCTTTCGTAACAGGCTTCCACCATACATATAGCACCAGTCATCAGCAAGCTTTGAACAATCATATTCATCCTTCTGCACCATCTCATGAACCCTTACATCCAACAGGTTATAATATTTTCCGGCGTCGATCAGCATCTGTTCATCTGCAAGATGATATCCTTTTTCTACCAGATATCGTCTGACCTTTTCAATATCCGACTGTGGTTGAAGCACAAGCTGATCACAACGTGTGACCACCTCTTCGCCGCGTTCCAGAATGTCGATCATCAACATACCGCCCATTCCAGCCAAAACAACAGCATTTACCTCGCCCGGTACAATTGTATCAAGCCCGTCACCCATACGAATCTCAATCTGATCCGACAGGTTCATTGCTTCAATATTCCGTTTTGCTATCGCAATCGGTCCCCGTCTGACATCGGATGCGATCACCCGTTTTGCTCTGCGCTGTTCTACCAGATATATCGATACAAATGCATGATCGCAGCCGATGTCTCCGACTGCATCACACGGCTGTATCATATCTGCAACCGACTGCATCCGTTTCGACAGTTCTATCATATGCTCTCCATCCCTATTTTAGTATATATAATCTCTCAGTTTTCTGCTTCTGCTTGGATGTCTGAGCTTCCGAAGAGCCTTTGCCTCGATCTGACGGATACGCTCTCTGGTTACATTAAATTCCTTACCAACCTCTTCCAGTGTTCTTGCTCTTCCATCTTCCAGACCAAAACGAAGGGTAAGTACCTTCTTTTCACGTTCGGTCAGCGTATCAAGTACCTCAACCAACTGTTCCTTCAATAAAGTAAATGCTGCAGCATCTGCCGGAACCGGCATATTATCATCCGGAATAAAATCACCCAGATGGCTGTCTTCCTCCTCACCGATAGGTGTCTCAAGAGATACCGGTTCCTGCGAAATCTTCTGAATCTCTCTTACTCTCTCTACAGGAATATCCATATTATCTGCAATCTCCTCTGGTGATGGTTCTCTTCCAAGTTCCTGAAGCAGCTGTCTCTGTACTCTTACAAGCTTGTTAATTGTCTCTACCATATGAACAGGAATTCTTATAGTACGGGCCTGGTCAGCTATAGCTCTTGTAATAGCCTGTCTGATCCACCATGTAGCGTATGTACTGAACTTGAATCCTTTTCTGTAATCGTATTTCTCAACAGCCTTTATAAGACCTAAGTTACCTTCCTGAATAAGATCAAGGAACTGCATACCACGTCCAACATAACGTTTTGCAATACTTACAACAAGTCTTAAGTTAGCTTCTGCAAGTCTTTTCTTGGCTTCCTCATCTCCTTCTTCCATTCTCTTGGCATACTCAATCTCTTCATCAGCACTAAGAAGAGGTACTTTACCTATCTCCTTCAGATACATTCTTACCGGATCATCAAGACCGATTCCATCAGGAACAGAAAGATCTATCTTCTCAATATCAATCTCATCTTCATCATCAAGAATAATATCCTCATCTTCATCAGGTACATCATTCATTCTTACATCTACTTTTTTTAGCTCAAGAATTTCAAATACCTTCTCCATTCTGTCAGCTTCAAAATCTGTATCCTGAAAATATGTCATAATTTCCTGATAATCAAGTACATTCTTTTTCTTCTTGGCTATTGCAAGAATACCCTCTATCTTCTCCCAGAATTTAGCTTCCTGTGCTTCTGCATCATCTGCGTCACTGTTTTCTGTCTCTTCTTTTACTTCTTCTTTAATCTCATCTTTCTTAGTTGTCTTCTTTGCTGCTGCTTTTTTTGCAGGAGTCTTCTTTTCTGTTGTCTTTTCTTCCTTAGCCTCCTTAACATTCTCTTCTAATGTTTCTACCATTTTCTTAGCCATTTCTCTTCTCCATTCTTCTTCGCGTAACACGCTCTATATATTTATAACTTAATATGAATCTGATTCAGCTTCTGCTGTTCAATTATTATCTCCTGCATACGCTTCGGGTCTACAGTCTTATTAAGTTCATGATTAAGGCTGTTAGCCTTAATTCTGATAACAATGTCATTAAGAGTCTTTTCTCTTTCCAGATTATTAAGGCTCTCATCCAGGTCTGCCGAAAACATTGCTGCGACTTCCGTATGTTCTTCTGTTGTTGCATAATCAGCTATAATTGCAGCAGGGCTTATATTTCCTGTCCCATACTGTTCATATACTTTCTCTGCCACACCCGAAAATAACGGGTCAATAAAATCCTCCGGCTTAATGTAAGCTGCAACCTTATCAAATATGTCCCTGTCACTTATGAGCCATGTAAGAAGCATTTTCTCTGCCTGTCTTAAACCATCTTCACGCTTCTTCTTCGGCTTACGCTCAACAGTTGGCTGCATAGTACCTGCACCTGCATTTCTTGAAATAATCCCTTTCTGATTACCAAGTCTTGATACCATCTGCCTCATGCCATCTTCTGGTATCATAAACTGCCTGCACACTGCTTTAAGGTAATTATCACGTTCCAGCTTTTCTTTAAATGTAACAAGCTTTGCTGCAACCTCTCTTTCAAATGCAGTCTCGCTTTCCGGATCCCCCCTGTCGTAATTTCTTAACATGGTTCCTATCTCATACATAAAGCTGTTCTCTGCATTATCAATTCTTTCCTGAAATGCCTCTGCACCCATAGCCTTAATAAACTCATCAGGATCCTTATATGGCCGCATATTAATTACCTTCGTTGATAATCCTGCTTCTTTCAGAAGAGGTATCGCACGAAGTGCCGCCTTAACTCCTGCCTCATCACTGTCATAGGTTATGAGCACATTATCTGTATATCTCTTTAACAGCCTTGCATGTCCCGGTGTCAGTGCCGTTCCAAGTGACGCAACCGCCTGGTTAAAACCCGCCTGATGCATTGATATAACATCCATATAGCCTTCACATATTATCATGTTAGGCTTTCTTGACGTTCTTGCTATATTAAGTCCATATAGATTGCGGCTCTTGTCAAACAACCTTGTCTCCGGTGAATTAAGGTACTTTGGCTTGGCATCACCCATAACTCGTCCACCAAATCCTATGACCTTATTATTAATATCCATAATTGGAAAAATTACTCTGTTCCAGAACTTTTCATGAATACCTCTCTCATAAGTAAAAAGTCCTGATTCCTTCAGAATATCATCATCATAACCTTTGTCCTTCAACAGCTTGTACAGATTACCTGTTGACTGTGTTGCATACCCCAGTCCAAAGCTGTTAATTGTACTGTCAGACAATTCACGCTTCTTAAGATAATCAAGACCGGCTTTCCCATTCTCACTTCTAAGCTGCCTGTAATAATATGTGGCAGCAATCTTATTAATCTCTAAAAGCCTGTCTCTTATCCCTCTTTCTTTGCGGTCTTCTTCTGACATAGACGTCTGCGGCAGTGCAACTCCGGCTCTTTCACCTAGCATCTTAACTGCCTCTAAGAATGTCATATTCTCATATTCCATAACAAATGTTATGACATTACCCCCAGCGCCGCATCCAAAACAATGATATAACTGCCGCTGTCCTGAAACCGAAAATGATGGTGATTTCTCATTATGAAACGGACACAATCCGGTATATGAACTTCCATTCTTCTTCAATTTGACATACCCGGATATAACATCAACTATATCATTCCGGGATATTACTTCATCTATTACTTCTCTTGAATACATTACTTCATCCCTTCCAGGCCTTTGGTACAAAGATTTCCTGAAACTTGCTTATTGAATACTGATCACTCATGCCAGCTATATAATCACACACAACCTGCTCCGGTCTTTCATCAAATTCTGTTATAAATCTCTTATATGTATCCGGCAGTTTATCTGTGTTCGCAACATAGTATCTGTACAATTCTGTTATCAGCTTATCTGCTTTCGCTTCCTCACTTTTGGCTGTCGGATTAAGATACAGACTTTCAAACATGAATTTTCTTAATTCTGTCATTGCTTTACGTACAGGCTCTGACATTACAAGATCATTCTTTCCTATGCTGTTCATTATAATATCGCTAATCATGGTATTAAGTCTTTCCTTGGTTGAATTACCAAGAACATCAGTATATTCTGAAGGAATGTCACTTTCCTTCAATATCCCTGCTCTTATTCCATCATCTATATCATGATTAATATACGCTATCTTATCGGAAAGTCTAACTGCTTTTCCTTCAAGAGTTGATGGATTGCCTGATGTTCTATGGTTCAATATTCCATCACGCACTTCCCATGTAAGGTTAAGTCCCTGACCATCCTTTTCAAGAAATTCAACAACTCTTATACTCTGTTTGTAATGAGCAAATCCCATAGGACATAAAGAATTAAGTGTTCTCTCACCTGCATGTCCAAATGGTGTGTGTCCAAGGTCATGCCCCAATGCAATAGCTTCTGTCAGATCTTCATTAAGATTAAGTGCCCTTGCTATACTTCTTGCAATCTGGGCAACCTCTAAGGTATGAGTCAGTCTTGTTCTGTAATGGTCTCCCTCTGGTGCAAGAAATACCTGCGTCTTATGCTTTAAACGCCGGAATGTCTTACAATGAATAATTCTGTCTCTGTCTCTCTGATATATAGTTCTCATAGGGCATGGTTCTTCATCTCTGTCGCGCCCTCTTGACTCGTCAGAAAAGCTTGCATATGGGCTGAATATCAGATGTTCCCTCTTTTCCTGTTCCTCTCTAATGTTCATCTGTATGTGCCTCCCGCACTGAAACACTAATTTTAAAGCTCACAATTTAATTATTCAACAAAACTTGTGTTTTTCCTTTTTTATTTTTTAAAATTTTTCACAAAATAATTATTTGTTATTATAATTCCCCACATTATGGACTGAAAAATCCACCAAATGCCCCTGCAGCTACACATGCAGCTACTGACATGGCAATATTATTACTACTGTCTGGTGCCTGTTTCTTCATTATTGTAGCTATTACCAATAACACTGTAATATACACTGCTCCATATATAATTCCTGTAACCACTCTCCTCTTTTTTATCATCCATGCACTAAGCATTGCACCTGTAAAGCTTCCTGCCACATATATTCCAAATATAATATTATCAACCGCTTTCTCATCAAGTATAAATTTTCTCATAAAATATGTAAGAAGTACTAGCATAAGCAGAGTTATTACATATCCTGCAATAAGAGATTTAACCATTTTTCTTATATAATCCATTGATTTCCTTTGTTGTCCTCTTTTTATTAATTGTATGATTAAAAATGTTATCTTATGATTATCTCCTGTTTTCTTTAATAGCACTTGACGGCACAATGTGCGTACTGTAGAATGAAAAGAAATATTTTAATTTTATGACTGGAGGGATTTTTCTTGGATACGGATAGTATCATCCAACTTATTGCAATTGTTATTTTATTGGTTTTATCAGCATTTTTCTCATCTGCAGAGACTTCATTTATCACTGTGAACAGAATCAAAGTGCTGTCTTTAGTTGAAGAGGGTAATAAGAGGGCTGCTCTTGTAATTAAGATTATTGACCAGCCGGCAAAGATGCTCTCTGCTGTTCTTATTGGCAATAACATAGTCAATATCAGCTGTTCTGCATTAGCTACATCATTTACAATCAGTGTATGGGGTAATAAAGCGACAGGTATTGTTACCGGTGTTCTTACGCTTCTTGTTCTTATATTTGGTGAGATTACACCTAAGAATACTGCCAACATGTATGCCACTAATATGGCAATGGCTTATGCTCCTATAATATGGGTGCTTATGATTGTTCTTACTCCTGTTATATTCATAGTAGACCACCTTGCAGGCTTCTTCTTATGGTTATTAAGAATTGACAATAACAAGAAGAAAGATATATTTACTGAGGATGAGATACGAACCATTGTTAATGTAAGCCAGCAGGAAGGTGTAATTGAATCTAACGAAAAGAAAATCATTAATAACCTCTTTGATTTTGGTGATTCAACAGCTAAAGATGTGATGATTCCAAGAATTGATATGACTCTTGCTGATGTCAGCTCATCATATGATGATATAATTTCTCTGTTCAGACAGACAATGTATACACGTATTCCTATTTATGAGAATACACCTGATAATGTAATCGGCATTCTTAATATTAAGGATTTAATTGTCAATCCTTCTGATAACGATACATTTAACATAAGGAACATTATCAGAAAGCCATTCTTTACATTTGAACAGAAGAATACTTCTGACCTGTTTAAGGAAATGCAGTTAAGTTCAACAAGCATTGCCATTGTCCTTAGCGAATATGGAACAACATCAGGAATGATTACTACAGAAGACCTGCTTGAAGAGATTGTTGGTGAAATCCGTGATGAATATGATACTGACGAAAAGGAAGCTTTATCTAAGATTAATGATAGTACATACAGAGTTGATGGTTCATTTAAACTCGACGATTTAAACGATGAACTTGGCACTAAACTTGAATCTGAAGATAATGATTCAGTTGGTGGACTTATCGTTGAAAGACTTGACAGACTTCCTAAAGCCGGTGATAAAATCACTATTGGTAATGTCTGGATGTTTGTCGAAAAGGTTGCTTCTAACAGAGCTGAATCTGTTATTGTAAAGATTATACCTGAGAAGAAAGACGAAACTAAAAAAGCTAATTAATTTTATAAAAAATGCTGTGCATTAACATCATCTTGTTAACGCACAGCATTTTTATTTTTAATACTTATATATTACTGATTAAAGTGCCTTGATTCTCTCAAGTGCCTTCACTGTATTCTCATATGAACCGAATGCTGTCAGTCTGAAGTATCCTTCACCACTTGGTCCGAATCCTGAGCCTGGTGTACCAACAACATTAGCCTTTTCAAGAAGGTAATCGAAGAATTCCCAGCTTGTCATCTTATCTGGAGTCTTTAACCAGATATATGGTGCATTAACACCACCTGATACTGTATATCCTGCTGACTTAAGTCCTTCAAGAATTGTCTTTGCATTGTTCATGTAGTAAGCAATCTGCTCACCTGTTTGCTTCTGTCCAGCTTCTGAATAAACTGCCTCGCCTGCTCTCTGTACAATGTAAGGAGCTCCGTTAAACTTAGTTCCATGTCTTCTTGCCCAGAGGCTGTGAAGTGTTACATCTCCACACTTAAGATCCTTAGGAATAACTGTGAAGCCAAGTCTTACACCTGTAAATCCTGCATTCTTAGAGAATGACCTGAGTTCGATTGCACATGTTCTTGCACCTTCACACTCATATATTGTATGAGGAACATCTGGTTCTGAAATGTATGCTTCATATGCTGCATCATAGATAATAACAGCACCAACCTTATTAGCATAATCAACCCACTTCTGAAGTTCGTCCTTAGTGATTGTTGAACCTGTTGGATTGTTAGGGAAGCAGAGATATATAATATCTGGTGTTTCTTTTGGAAGTTCTGGTGCAAAGTTAGTCTCTGCTGTACAAGGCATATAAACAACATTACTCCATGCCTGCTTCTCTGGAATATAATCTCCTGTTCTTCCTGCCATTGCATTAGTATCAACATATACAGGATATACAGGGTCACATACTGCAATCTTATTATCTACTGAGAAGATATCTCCGATATTACCTGAATCAGACTTTGCTCCATCTGATACGAATATCTCATCTGCTGATATATCACATCCGCGCTTCTTGTAATCATGGTCTGCAATTGCATTTCTTAAGAATTCATATCCAAGATCTGGTGCATATCCGTGGAAAGTCTCGGCATGTCCCATCTCGTCAACTGACTTATGTAATGCATCAATTACTGCCGGTGCTAATGGCTGTGTAACATCTCCAATACCAAGTCTGATGATTTCCTTATCTGGATTAGCCTGCTGATAAGCTGCTACTTTCTTACCGATTGTTGAAAATAAATAGCTTCCTGGAAGCTTTAAATAATTATCGTTAATCTTAAACATATATTCCTCCTTATTTTCTGCCTTGTTTTACAAAACTAACGCTTATTATACATCATTTTTTATTATGTTCCAAGATAAAATCTTGATAATCTTTCATATTCTGTATTAATTGCCTGTAAAAGTTCTTTATCTCCATGCATATTATCAGGATGATATATCTTTAAAAGCGCCTTATAACGCTTTTTTAAGGATGCTGTATCCTCAACACCCTTAAAGAATATCTTTACATTTTCAGCATTGGACATACTGCGCCTTGCCTCACGGTAAACCTTGTCCTTATATATAAGCTTTTCCCGCTCGAACTTATCTTTATCAATTGCAAGCTGTCTTGTTTCCCTTTCCAGAATATTCCATTTTTGTTCAAATAAATCTCTCTGACTCTCAAGCTGTTTCTTTAGCAGCATATTCTTACTCTGCTGTCTCTGAAGCATTCCCATCTGAATCTCAATGAGTTTTCTCTCATCTTCCAGATTTCTGCTTAATTCCTGCAGCCTTACATTCTCTTTAAACAGCCATTTC
>ENA-OOXA01000521-OOXA01000521.1-human-gut-metagenome-genome-assembly--contig:-NODE-521-length-27496-cov-2.503334_pt1 | contig 27496 bp, 17 predicted proteins | sample MGYA00241581_ERZ501331 | MGnify/ENA primary metagenome ERZ501331 (study PRJEB25962, sample SAMEA2042982) | human gut metagenome | biome: human gut; feature: human-associated habitat; material: faeces...
CAGACAGTGCCTTATATTTCCCCAAAACTTCGGTCTCCGCACCAGCCTGTACCTCGGATTCCGCCACAGTCCCCTGCTTATCAGCCTTCCTGTAACTTAATATCCTCTTTATATCCGAATCCACCGCATTTATCGCAACCTCAATATCATAATTGCCATAGTAATCAACACACCACTGCCGCTGCGCGGTTTCAAACCTTAATTCCTTAATCCCTGCGCCCTTTGTCTGCTGATACACATACAACGATACATTAATAATAAGTAATGCGATAAAGCCAATGACAACTTTCCTGTTAATCAGTCTCCTAAACTCGTTCATATTCCGCCCCTCACTGTGTAAGCCCACTTCAAAATCACTTAACAGGAACTATCTCCACACTGCTGCTAATATTGCTCTTATCAATATACGACAGCTTATTAGAGTAGCCTATGAACAGGTACTTGTCGTCGCCGTAGTACAGATTACTCATTTTCCTTCTGTCGAGTTCTATAGTATTGACAAGTGTTCCGTCTGGATTGAGTACAAATATTTTTTCATCAATAAAATTAGTAATCTGGGTTGCACTTCCTGCACCACCGTTACACATATATATGTACTTTCCATCATATGACAAGGCTGCCATTACTATTGAATCATCAGCCTTATACAACAGTTTGCCATCATTTTCATTAAGCTTTCTTGAATAAAGCCCCTTATCTATCACGAAATAGTACAGAATTCCATTGTCTGTATCAACATAATAATCAGATATATTCTTATCAGATACCAGTTCTGCGCTGCCTGTGGCATAATCATAACAATAAAGCTTGTAATTAACGTCTGCCGTTAATGTTTCTTTATCAATTGAATTATGATTTATCAGGAAAAACAGCTTATCACCGAAGCTTCTTGCCTCGTTAATAGCGTTATTTGCTCCCTCATATGAGAACACTTCACTTGTCTTTCCATTTGCAAGTTCTGCCTTTACAATCACTACTTTATCAGTATCTTTGCTCTCAACTGCCCCCATGTGTCCAATTCTGTCATATGCATATACACAATCATCATGGAATACTAAAGACACTGTTCCATCATCACTGGCAAACAGATCTGCAACATCCTCTCTGCTGCTTCCATCTTTCGCAATTCTTTCTAACTTAGCCATACCGCCTTCCACTTTAACAACATATAGACTTCCCTTATAGTAATGAAGCGGAGAATTGTCGTAACTGCTGTCTAATACTGCATTACAATCTGATGAATTATGCTTACATTCAGCTTTGGCACACACTGGAATAATCTTATGTGTACTGTCATCAAGATACATAAGCATTGTAGTCGAATCAGTATCACTCCAGTCCAGATAATAATATCCCGACTCCGCTTTAGCCACACGATGTCCGTCAGTTCTCCAGCTGCTCATCTCGTCTGACTCTGTTGCATTGCCGACATTAATTGTTTTGTCTGATTTCCCTCTTCTCATCCCCAGAACTACTGCCACCACGATTCCAACAACTACAACTGCTGCAATAATACCTATAATAACCTTTTTCTTACCCTTCATATGAGACACCACCCTTCTTCAATTCATAACTATAATTATAGCACTTTTAGTTATCTATTAAAAGACATATTGAACGAAATAACATAAATACTGCTTAAAATGCATCATTTTGATTAATTATCCTGTAATCTCACCACACAGACTATTACCCTAAGCGGTGGGTACTCTTACCGCTTTCCAAAGTTACCCGGTAAACCTACTATTTCATCAATTTTCACAATCTGGTAGGTCTTTTTTACATTGTAAGTTGGATTATGATGCTTCTTTCCATCTTAAATGCCTACTAAATCTGTCACATCTCACACTTTAGTAGGTCTTTTTCTGATATATCTGTAATATTAGTCGCATCTCGTCAGCTAAAAAGCCTACTATTCTCGCATAAATCACAACTTTAGTAGGCAATTTTCTTTAGCCACTTTAATTCCCATCAAAATTTCTTTTCAAAAGACCTACTATTTCATCTCATTTAGCAACATTAGTAGGCTTTTTACCAACTACTCAAGCAATTTCCTGTCAGAACACTTAACTTATACATTATTTGCCTCTCCACAAATAATAAATTCTTTCCTTTCATCAATAAATTTAGAGTATATTAATTAACTTCCGCCTTTTTAAACTCATAATTTCCCAGAATATCCTTTTTATCTATATATACAAGTTCTCCTCCCGTTTTTGCAAAAAACATATATCTGTCATCTCCAAAATATGCTGTTCCTGAATTCTTGTCGAGTGCAATTGTATTAACAACCGTTCCATCAGTTTTCAGAACGAATATTTTTCTTTCTATCTTCCTGCTGTAATCAGTCGCACTTCCAGCCCCACCATTAGACATGTATAGATAATTTCCATCATATGACATTGTGGCACGTACTATTGTTTCATCTACTTTATACAGCAATGTTGACTCTGTATCGTTAAGTTTTCTTGAATACAGACCTTTTCCAATTACAAAATAGAACAATATCCCATTATCTTCATCTACATAATAATCCGATATATTCTTATCTGAAATCATACTTGCCTCTCCTGTATTATAATCATAACAATACAGCAGAAATGATTCATTAATCTCATGTTTATCTCTGTCTAACGAATAAGTGAATATCTTAAAAAATAATTTATCCCCAAAACTTCTTGCTCCTGATATAGCAGCATTTTTGCCTTCATATGAAAATGCTTCTTCTGATTGTCCAGTCTTTAAATCTATCTTTTTAATAACTTCTTTTCCGACTTCATCACTTGCTGTATGTCCCAGATGATCATAAGCATATATGCAGTCACCATGAAAAACCATTGATATTGATGTAACACCATCATTAGCAAACAATTCTGCCACATCTTCCCTCTTGCTTCCATCTTTCTGTATTCTTACAACCTTCGCCATACCTGCATCAACTCTTACCATATATATGTATCCTTTATAATAATAGACAGGTGTCGAAAGATAATCCATTGAATAAAATGCATTACAATCAGAGCTGTCATGTGTACAATCAGGCTTTGCACATACAGCTATAGACTTCTTTGCAGTATCATCAAAATATCTCAAAGTAGTTCCATCAATATCATATGTGAGATAATAATAACCATCCTCTGATTTGGCAATTCCGTGAATATCCGGATTCCAATAGCTCTGTTCATCTGTTTCTTCGCTGCTCTTGCCTAAGTTTATTGACTTTTCCTTCTTTCCCCTCACCATTACCAAAGCAACGGATAATGCAGCCACACAGATTACAGCCACAATAATTATCATAAATAATTTCTTTTTTGACATAAAAAGCACCTCCCCCAATTTATGATCATAATTATAGTACTTTTAATTATATATTAAAAAACATATTGAACGAAATAACATAAATACTGCTTAAAATGCATTATTTTGATTAATTATCCTGTCATCTCACCACACAGCCTATTACCCTAAGCGGTGGGTACTCTTACCGCTTTCCAAAGTTACCCGATAAACCTACTATTTCACCAATTTCCACAATCTGGTAGGTCTTTTTCTGATACGTCTGTACTATTAGTCGCATCTTGTCAGCCAAAAAACCTACTATTCTCGCATAAATCACAACTTTAGTAGGCAATTTTCTTTAGCTGCCTTAATTCCCATCAAAATTTCTTCTCAAAAGACCTACTATTTCATAACATTGAGCAACATTAGTAGGCTTTTCACCAAATTATGCACTGGTTTCATATGCTATTTGACACTGCCAGAATGCGAAAAGCATTTCAAAAAAGTTTTATTTTCAACTACAAGTTTCTCTCAAACAACACATAATTGTCTGCTGTTCCAGTCTGAATCTTATAATAACAAGTCTCCTCTGTTCCATCATCATATATAACTTCTGCCTCTATAAGTATGGCGTTAAGCATGTCATTTCTTTCCTTGCGTACCGTATCTGGTGATTGTTTATTCATATACCATGAGTATGTACTTGTTGGAAATTCCATATACAATATTAAATCCAGTTCTTCCTGCTCTGCTCCCGATATCTTTTTACTTTGCGTCTTAATAACCTTTTTATCAAGGAATTCCTTAAGCTGCACCTCTCTCTTTTCAAACTGCACACGTGCATTATACGCAGTGTATTCTATAAACTTTACAGACTCTTTATCATACAGCACTGGCCACGAAAATCCCATTATATAAAGATATGATGTATCTGTGTCATGTACATCCTGTTCTACAGACCTGCTGTTTATTTTGAATTCACCCACTTGTGCCCAGTCTCCATATGTATCTTCTTTTTCGGGATACTCCACCTCCTGTCTGGCTAAACGGCTGCTTTCACTTGCTGTCTTGTCACTCTCCTGTACTTCTTTATTCTTACATCCAGCTGATACACAGCCACATATAATCATCATCATTATCACAAACTGTTTAATTCTCATACATCCCCCTCACATAATAATACATAATATAGCAGTATTAATAACTATAATCAGAGGTATTCCTTTCCCTGAATTCTTTTTAAAAATGTGCCTTGAAGCGAATACTGTTTCAAGTCCGACTGCTACTGCGAATAGTATCTCCTCTGCCATGAGAATAAGCATATACTGGCTTATCGTTATATTTCTGAATACCTTTGCTGTATTCATATAAGTAAGGCTTATAAGTGGTGCATTAATATATGGCATACCATAAGCCTTATACATTATTATCATTTCGATTATATACAGTAAAAATGCACTTACCCCCACCAATATGCAGACAGCAGCAGCCTTAACTGTATGTTCCCATCTTCTTCCTCTCTTAGACGAGCCAATAAGCATATTCATTCCATTCTTATATTCCACTGAGCTTTCAGTCTCTGCAATAAGAACAACTCCAAATCCGAGTATAATATATATAAGCAGTTTTCTCGTTGCTCCTTTACTGCCAAATATCTGGTCGTATCCCCGTTGTGACATAACATACGCATCTATTCCGTACTGCTCTTTTATCTGTGAAACATATTCAATCTGCTGCATATATTCGCTCATGTTATCAAGCAGTCTCGTAGCATCCATGAGGTTGTACACATATCTGCTTACATCATCCTCACTAAGTTCTCCCCACTCATACTGTTCTCTTGCAGCATCTAACTTTGCCTGTGCCTCATAAACATCATTTTGTCTCTGCTCTATAAGACTGGTAAATCCACTGTAATCCCTGCCACCATACTGCTGATAATATTCATCACGCTTCTTTTCATCTTCAGAATATGCTATTTTCTGGTTATTACATATAAATATTGTTATAAACACAACAACACATATTACAATCCAGCCTCTTGCTGTTATTAAAAATTTGTACATTTCTTTCCAGAAATGCGGAAGTCTGGACAAAATCCTTTGAACCACATGTCCGATTTTTTCAATCATTTTTCCTATAAAGCCAGCGGTTCTTCCCGGACGGATAACCTTTCCAAGTAATACAAGAAATATTGCTGATATTACAGCTATAATAATACACACCATGCACAGCACATTTACCATGCTCACAGGAACACCTGCTATCATGATATTATCATACTTCCTAAGTATATTGCTTACATTCATCACATTTATTATATTAATCTTCTTGAAAATCCTTAACCTGCCCTGCATTGATATATTCTGGTATGCAAATGCTTCCGCTCCGGCAATTATACCCACCAGCACAACTGAACTGATTCTTTTCCTGCATAACGAAAATACCAGTGATATAACAAGCACTATTGCAATAACTATCAAAGATATAATCATATATCTTATAAAAAGATATGTCATTACGCTTATCGGATAAGTGAAATTATTATACCCTTTCAGACACTGTACAGGTGCGGTAAGGAAATCCCAGCCACCATACACCACAAGCATAGAGACAAGACCGCATAACTGCATAATCAGTGATACAAATAAAGCACTCAATCCGACTGCAGCAGTATCCTTAACTGCAAGTCTCATTCTTCCATTGACAGCAGTATAGATAATCTGCCACATTCCATTATCCCTGTATTCGTAAATGTTATAAATAATATATATCATCAACGCAAGAACGATATAGATAGAAATATCATTCTTCAGAAACTGCTCAACTGCCCTGCTGTTTAATTCCCTAACCTGTACATTTTCAATCCTTTTATAATCATTTTCCGTTTTATTGATATTGGCTATTGATTCTGATGTACCGAACACACTGAATTTTTTCATATTCGAGGCATTTGTAATAACTGCTTTAACACTTTCTGTATATCCATCAATATAATCAGACTTTTCCTTGTATTCCTTTGCAAGTCTCTTAAATATTCTTCTATCATCCTGTGCCAGTTCGTCAGCATGCTGCTGTATCTGTTCATCTGTATGCCCATTAATCAGCCAGTTGTACTCTCTTACTTTAATCTTATAATTATCTATTCCGCAGTCTGAAAAGTCCTTTGCAAAAACAACCACAACACATATACATGCCGCAGCCAGAATTAGCAATATTGTTTTTCTATTAAGCAGTCTCCCCAGTTCCTTCATCTACCTAAGCTCCTTAATATCCCCTTTTTCAATGTTGCTCTTATCAATATATACAATTCTATTATTCACAGATGAGAACATAAACATCTTCCTGCTGTCCCCGTGCATAATTGAAAATATCTTTTCCTCGTCTGGAATCGTTCTCTTTGCTGCGAGCTTTCCATCTCTGTCTAACTGATATAATGTATAATCAAGTGAACTGCTCTGTTTGTTAAAATACATTGCCATATTCTTATATCCTTCATCATCCATCCAGATATAATTTCCGTCAAATGTTATATAAAAATATCCTGTATCATTATCACTTTCATATATGCTTTCTGACTTACCGCTGCCAAGATCATATTCATATATTATTCCATCTCCAAGCCCGCTGTAATACAGCTTGTTATTGTCTGCATCTATACAGTAACTATACACATTCTTGTCAAGCAGACATTCAGTATCTTCCCCTGTAATTCTGAATATTCCTTTTCCTTCCAATGAATATAATCCCTTATCATCTTTTGAAACAGATATCTTTAAAAAAAATGTGTCACTGCCATATGTTTTAAGTGAATTAATTCCTATACCATATCCCGTTTCTTCATATATTTTATCGCTCGAACCCGTATCAAGATTAAATCTGTATAGCCTTACTGTTACATTACCTTCTATATCTCCCGTTATCTCTTGAGATACATATGCATATCCATCATTGAAACACATTGACACACTATCCTGTCCACTCAGGACGCATATGCTTCCAAGGTCTGTTCTCTGTGTTCCGTCAGCACTTATCCGTACAAGATTTCCCTTGGAACTTATCATATATATGTACGAATTATAGTAATACAACTCACTTTTAAACTCGCTTCCTGAAATATATGCCATGCACTCTTCTCCATCATGCCCACATTGTGGTTTATTACATAACACAATGCTTTCTTCCGACTTATCATCATAAAACATAAGATTATCATCTGATGCGCTGCATTTATCAAGATAATAATATCCTGTATCACATCTTGCCACCATATGCATGCTTTCAGAAAAGTATGACTGCGTATTATCAAGCTTGTCGCTTCCTACGGTTATCGTATTACCTGGTTTCCCCTTACACGACACAAGCAAAACTGACATTACAACCATTAATCCTGCTGCAATTCTTCTCATTGTAATCCCCCTTAAAGTTATGACATCTATAGTTAGTTTAATTAACTATAGATATCATGTCAAGCGTACACAACCAAACCAGACACTATTAATCATGGTCTTGGAACACGAAGCATTAAAAGAATTGTTGACAGTTACGATGGAATTATGAAATATTCGTACGATGAGAAAGACAATTATTTTAATACAGCACCCTGGCATCATGCAATAGTTTTGGCATATTCTGCAATATATGGCATATTCGGTAATATACGTCACATTAATATCGGGTAGTTTTGGCACATTCGGTAATATATGGCACATTCTGCACTTGACAATATAAAAAAACAGGGATTCCAGTTACATTTAATAACCGAAATCCCTGTTTTTATTATATTAATTCTTCTTATATTGTTATATCTTCTTAGAAAAGACTCTTAACAGTATTAACTACATTCTCTACTGTGAATCCGAAATGCTCGAATAACTGGTTAGCCGGACCTGAAGCTCCGAAGCCCTTCATGCAGATAACCTTTCCATCAAGTCCTACATATCTGTACCAGCCGAAGTCTGAAAGTGCCTCAACTGCAACTCTCTTTCTTACACTCTTAGGAAGGACTGATTCCTTGTATTCCTCTGACTGCTTCTCGAATACGTCCATAGATGGCATACTTACTACTCTTACATCTATTCCTGCATTCTTAAGCTCTGCCTTTGCTGATACAGCAAGGTTTACTTCAGAACCACTTGCAATAATAATTCCATCTGGAGTCTCTTTATCAGAATTCTCAAGAATATATGCACCCTTAAGTGCTTCCTTAGATGAACCTGCCATCTGTGGAAGATTCTGTCTTGTAAGAACTAATGCTGTTGGCTCATCCTTAGATTCAATAGCATATTCCCATGCAAGTGCTGTCTCTGTTCTGTCACATGGTCTGAATACTGTGAAGTTAGGCATTGAGCGGAATGCTGCAAGCTGCTCAATTGGCTCATGTGTAGGTCCGTCCTCACCAACTCCGATACTGTCATGTGTGAATACATATATAAGTGGCAGCTTCATAAGTGATGTAAGTCTTGCCATTGGCTTTGTGTAATCACTGAATACGAAGAATGTTGCAACGAATGGTCTTAATCCACCGTGAAGTGCAAGTCCATTACCAATTGCTGCCATAGCCTGCTCTCTTACACCAAAATGAAGGTTAGTTCCTGCATAATTCTCTTTAGAGAAATCACCTGCATCCTTCATATTAGTCTTATTAGATGGTGCTAAATCTGCTGAACCACCGATAAGGTTAGGCATTACATTCTTAATCATATTAAGAATTGTTCCACTTGAACTTCTTGTTGCTTCTGCCTTCTCAGGCTTTGCAAGGTATTTCTCAGAATTGAACAAATCGGACATATCACATCCATTGTAGTACTTATCCCAGAGTTCCTTCATCTCAGGGAACTTCTCACAATACTCTGCAAAAAGCTTATTCCATTCTTCTTCCGGCTCAGCCATTCTTGCTGCTATCTCTTTATAATGATCATATACTTCCTGTGGTACTTCGAAATCACCCTTGCATGGCCAGTTAAGATTTTCCTTAAGTGCTGCAACATTATCAATACCAAGAGGCTCACCGTGTGCGCTTGCCTTACCCTGCTTTGCAGGACAGCCGTATCCGATAAGTGTATTAACCTTGATAAGTGAAGGTCTTTCCTTATCAGCCTTAGCCTCCTCAATAGCCTTTCCGATTGCTTCGATATCATTGCCATCAGCAACCTCGATTGTCTGGAAGCCAAATGCTTCGAATCTCTTCATTACATTTTCAGTAAATGCAATATCTGTGCTTCCTTCAATTGATATATTGTTAGAATCATAGAATACAATAAGCTTTGAAAGACCTAATGTTCCTGCAAGTGAGAAACACTCTGATGAAATACCTTCCATCATACAGCCGTCTCCACCAAGTACATATGTGTAATGGTCAACTACATTGTATCCTTCCTTATTAAATACAGATGCAAGATGTGCTTCTGCCATAGCCATACCTACTGCCATAGCCATACCCTGTCCAAGAGGTCCTGTTGTAGCCTCAACACCAACTGTATGACCATACTCTGGATGTCCAGGTGTCTTAGAACCCATCTGTCTGAAATTCTTCACATCATCTAAAGAAAGATTGCCAATTCCAAGTAAATGGAACAATGAATAAAGAAGCATTGAACCATGTCCGCCAGAAAGAACGAATCTGTCTCTATTCTCCCACTTAGGATCAGCCGGGTTGTAATTCATATGGTTAGTCCATAATTCATAAGCTGTTGGTGCAGTTCCAAGTGGAAGTCCAGGATGTCCTGAATTAGCCTTCTGGATTGCATCTGCTGACAATACCCTGATTGCATTAATTGACATTTCATCGATGTTAGTCATATTTTCCTCCCTGTGTAAGCACATCTGTGCATAATATTATAAGTTATCTGTCTTTAAAATCTGCCTCTGTCAAGAATATAACATCACCATTCTCGCTTCTCTTCTTCTTAAGTCCACCAAAGAATCTTCTTGATGCTCTTCTTTCAGAGTTGACAATTGCCTGATTGATAATTTCCTTGATATCATCAAGTTTAATATTATCATTCACGTTATGAAGTTTGTCAATCTTAAGATACAGTTCCAGTAATGCATCATCATCAACCTCATACTGTCTCTTTCTTGCGAATCTCTTCGCCATCTCAACAAGCTCATTAACAGTGTACTGCTTAAGAACAATTCTGTGATTGAATGTCTTGGTAAGCTCAGGATTAAAGTTGATAAGAACGTTCATGTCTGTATCTGAATCTTCAAATATGACAATCATTCTTCCTGTATCCTGTTCAAGACAGTTAAGCAGTTCATTAATTCTCTTAGGCTGGATTGTTCCTGCGCCTTCAACGATAAGAGCTGTTCCCTTAAGTCTTCCCATTGCCTTGGCAATACCTCTCTGGTTAATACTCTCTCCTGATGTCTTAGCAATCTTCTTTGGCTGGTCTGGATATAAAGTATTAATAGCTCTTATTATAGTTCTTGCAAGGTCTGTCTTATCAGAACTTGAATTACCAGAAATAAGAATATTTCCTGATGCTGATGAATTCATCTGCATTTCATCGTCAATTGTATCGAAAAGATCAGCTAACTGTTCCTCAAGTCCTGGCATATCTCTGTACTTTCTGAATATCTTTGCCAGCTCTCCTGTAAGCTTCTTCTCTATCTGCTCAGTTTCTTCAATCTCTTCTTCCATAGTCAATGGCTGTTCTTCTTCTTGTCTGGTGAATGGAATTACTGTTTCTTCCGGCTCAACACCTGCAGCTACCTCATCTAGTACAACAGCCTCCTCACCTTCTTCTTTATTGTCTTTATTATCAATATCTTCATTCATAATTGAATTGATATCTGAAATCATTGATTCTGACACAGTTGGTATCTGTGCTGTAACTAAAGGAATATCTTCATTCTCTATAGCAGTTGCTGCCTGCTCTAGTCTCGCTGCAGCCTTACCTGTTCTTATTGCAAGATCCATTCTCGCTGAATCAACTGCCATCTGTGCAAGAGCTGCTCTCTTTGCTTCTTCCTTATCAATCTCCTTACCATCAGCCAGTGCTTCTGCTTTCTTCTGCTCTACAAGCTTTTCATAAGCTGCACTTTTCTCGTCTTTCTCATCAAGATAACGCTCAAGCTCTGACTTGGAGAATTCCTTAGTATCCTGCTTGCCATACTTTTCTTCTCTTACAGACTGCATCCACTCTGTTATATCCATCTGGCCTTCAATCTGGTCATCATCCTCCTGAACTTCTGCATCATCATTAACAACCTGTTCAGTTACAGGAGCCGGAGTCTTAACCTCCTTTGCAGGCTGTTCTTCCTTATTCTTAGAAGCTGGTACAAATGTCTTAACATCAGCATCTTCTTCCTCATCACCGAACAAGTCACTCATCTTGGCAGCAAGCTCTTCCTGAAGATTTCTTGTATCATATAAATTGTTATATTCAGGTACAGGAACATTAATATCTATATTCTCTGCTTCCTTATTGATTCTTTCCTCAGCTTCTTTTCTCTGTTCAGCTTCGTCTTCTTTATTGATCTGCTCATAGTTATCAGCTAACTTCTGCTTTGCATTCTCAATAAGCTCCTTAAGTGAGACATTTACCTTATTAATCTCGCTTGAGAAATTCTTCTCTCCATCTTTGCTAAGTGTCTCAGAAACCTCTGGCTTCTCCACCTGAGGAGTCTCTATCTTAGACATAACAACAGAGCTGTCCTTAGTATTATCTGCATCTTCATCCTTATTCAGAGCTTTCATTAAAAATGCTTTGATATCATCATTCTGGTCATTCTGTACAAGGTCTATTGAAAGAGGTCCTTCCTCCTGTTCCTTAGCAAACTCAGGAACATTCAGACTTACCTCTGGCACTGGCTGTTTACCAGTTAATTTCTGTTCTTTCTCATCTTCTTCACGGAAAACATCTTCAACTTCATCTCTCTTAAGATTAGCAAGTTCCTTCTGCTTTGCAAAAAGCTCCTCCTTAGTTGCCTCTATATCTTCCTTTCTTTTTCTTACATCTTCTAAGATACCTTTCTGTGTCTTAGTAAGAACAACACCAAGCTTTTCCTTTAACTGTACTGCTTTCTCAACGTATATACCATCCTGAAACCACAGAACGATATTATCACATGTCTTAATACATTCTTCTTTTCTTCCAGTCTTATAATACAGCTTTGCAAGCTCATACATATACTTCTCATCAATCTCATGATCCCTGTAATCCTCTAAGATTCCTACAAGTTCATTATCTGATGCATTCTGTGCCTTTCTAAGGTCATAATACAGGATGAATCTGCTCACATCATGCTGTGAAGATTTTCTGTATTCTTCATAAAGCTCGTTAGCATTATCAAAATCTCCAACTTTAATAAAGAATTCAGTAAGCTTATAAACCAGCTTTCTTCCGCCAAGGTTTCTGTTATAAGCAAGAATTGCCATGTCTCTTGCTTCTTCATAGTCCCCTACTGCTTCCTGTACATTAATGGCTGTGGCAAGTGCCTGCCAGTCTTTAACTTTAGTCCAGTTAATATCCTTAGCTATGCCTGCCGCTTCTGTGTATTCCTTTTTCGCCGCCAGCTTCTTAATCTGGTCTATCTTAATTCCTAATTCGTATTTATTCATGATTATATATTCCTCATTCCAATGCTTACTTGATGAATGTTGTGAATAATTTATTTATCGCATTTTACAACTCATTAAAGTTTAGCACAGCCTAAGTTCATTGTAAACCAAGTTCACAGAATTGTTACAAATATGTTACAAAAAATCAAATGTAGCCTGTTCGTAATCCATTCTCGTGTATTCCAATTCTGATTCCTTCGTGCTGCTGTAATAATCAACAACCACAGTCTGCTGCCTTGAATCTACCAGCTTCTGACCTAGTATGTAATTAACATCGAATCTTCCTGTAATAGCAGGAGTTGCACCTCTTGCCGGAACAATAAGCTGGACATGATTAGTTGCAAGCAGCTTGAATATTGGCTCCCATATGTATATATCCTTTGCCGCACCAAATGGGTTATCTATGAATATTGTCTTACCCTCAACACCTTCATTACCTGAAGAATTCATATTAGATATGTAGTTGATAATCGCAATAAGGAACTGGATATATATACCCTGTGACTGTCCTGTTGAGCCAACCGCTTCCTCATATCTTAAATAACGGCTCTGGTCCTTGATTCTCTCTCTCTTATACAGATTAATTCTGATTGAATTCATATCTGTGACAATAACTGAGAAAAGTCTCTTCCATGACAGTCTGTTTCTTATATACTTGAGTCTTTCCGCAGGCTCTTTAAAACTTTCCGCCATAAAAACAGTTTCATCAATATATTCAGACATCTTTTCCTTATATAATTCTTCCTTTATATAAGGAATCTGCAAACTGATTATTGCAATCTGTTCTCCGTCAAGATTGATATTAGACAACTGTGGCAGACGGTCAAGCTCAGTCTTAATATTACTGCATGTCTGGATACAACGATTTTCGAAGTTATCCTTAATCATCTGCATATCCTCTATACCCTTGGCAATGCGGTCTTTTTCTAACTGTATAAATGTGTTCGTCTCATTTAACGATTCAATCATACTTCTGGTCTTAGCCACATTTTCAGGAACATTAAGTGATATCCTTACTTCATCAGCAAGCTCGACTGCATTAAATCCGTTAAGCAGGTCAATAAGCTTAGATTTATTCTTATTAAATTCATCAACCTTCTTATACTCTAATCTGGTAATTGAAGCATATTCTTTATGAACAGCCTCATATTCTGTAAGATTAGCTGTAATTCCTTGTGCATCCTCAGGACGGAATTCTTCTGGAACATGCATGCCCGCATCAGACACGATTCTTTCAAGGTCTTTTCTGCATACAAGAATGTCTTTTAATGAATCAGACATCTGTCTGCGTGTCTTTTCCTGAACCTTGGTGTTATCCTCTAACTTCTTAATAAGTACCTTGTGCTGTGTAATGAATTCATCCGGGTCATCGCATGGGAATTCATTAAAGCTTCCATAATTATTCTCAATCTGGTTAATACCATGTGCGATACTTCCCTCAAGTCTATTAAGAAGTGCTTCCTGTGACTCAAGCTCTTCCCTTACAGAATCACTGCTCTTCACAAGATTATTAAGAGCATCCTTGGCATTCCTTAACTGCTGTGAACCTGCTGCCATAATCTCACCGGCTTCATACTTTGCCTTAATATCGTCAAATGTATAACCTCTGTACTCTATTGCATCACGACATTTGTTCATAGATGCAGACAGATGGTTCATCAGCGCCTGCTTATCTGCAAAGTCACTGTTCTTCTGTGAAAGTGCTGTCTTTAATCCGGTGAATCTGCTCTCTATTTCATCCTTATCAAGACGGTATGTATCGTCATCGATTTCTATTGAAACATTTTCATCATAATAAGGTGCGTACTGCTCCTCCCATGACTTAATGATTTCATCATATGCCTTTCTTGTACTGTCCTCGAAATCTCTCGCGGTATCATACTCAGAATTAGCAGAAGCTGCTGCCTCCTCGCACTCATATATGCGGTTTCTTGCACTGTCCACATCAGCCTTCAGTCCCTTTAAGCGCTCATACTTTTTATCTATAGAAGTATTCATCTCCATAATACGCGAGAGCAGGCTGCATGCTGTTTCCTTCTCTTCTATATCATCTCTTGTCTGTGCGAGGTTCCTTGAAAGCTGCTCTTTAACCTCATTTAACACACTTCTCTTCTTCTCAGCCTCAATAATTGCAGCCTCGCTGTCAGTAATCTTTAATCTGATTGCTTCTGCCTCGGACGCATCCACCTTTCCAGACGCAGCATTATATACAAGTGCAAATGTATAATCATTCCACACAAGCTCCATTCTGTCGGCCAGCTTTCCTGCCTGCGCCTTATGCGACTCAAGCTCCTCCTGTGCAAGCTTAATCTGTGTCTCAAGCTTTGCCTCATCACGCAGGAACGACATATCCTTTAATGCGAATACAATCAGGTCTTTGTTAATCTCTAACTTAGTATCAATAAGCACCTGCTCGCTTATAACAGGATAAGCAGCCGCCCCCTTGCCAAAATCCTTAAGCATCTCATCTGCTTTGATTCTCTCGAAATCGTTCTTTATTATAAATGCGTACTCAATGAAAGGTGTTCTCTTTAACACATCTCTTTTCTGTCCTGCATTCAGGGCTGCAAACCACTCATGTCCCTCAACAACATCTGAACCGTACTGGCTCTCAAGGTATTCCTTAAGCCTGTCTCTCTCAGGACTCTTACAGATATATGTTCCCTTTCTTGCATTGTCAATAAAGTTCTCAAGTTCCTGTGCTGCCTTACACTCTTCTGTAAAATCACTGCGCATCTTCTGGTAAGTCTCAAGAATAACCGAAAGCATTGCCTCGTCATTATCTGCACTATATATTTCACGGATTTTGCCCATACGCTCAGCATCTGCATTACCAGCTTCATCAGCCTTTTCTAGCTTTTCTGACTGCTCTGTGAATATATCAATAAGTGCTTTATTGGCAGATATTGTCTCATTAAGTGACATTAACTGCTGCTGCACATCATTGAATTTTTCGGACATTCTTGTCTCTTCATTCTTTAACAGTTCTTTATCCCTGAATGACTTATCATATTCTTCAGACGCATTTTCACATACGACAGTTCCTGCCTCTGATAAAGATGCTCCAAGCTGTGCCTGTAATTCCTGTATCTCATTCTCAAGATTATCCGAAAGACTGCCAAGACCTGCCGCCTCTTTGTCAGCATTTCTAAGATTATCCTTAGCCTCTGATAATCTGACTTCCAGAGCCTTAACACGGTTAGCTGCTATATCAAGCTTTTCCTTAAGTCTTCTGGTCTCTGTCTCATAGAATTTTCTGTAACCTGCAGCAAGTATCTTTAACTCTGCTGTTATATCCGTATCTTCTCTTAATCTGTTATCTATCGCAATCTGAAGTCCTTTATAGGACTTCTCATATTCTGCATAATCTTTATAATCACCCGCAGACTCCATCAAAGAAAGCTTTCCTCTTGCCTCTTCAATTGCAGCGTTCTTGAGTTCAAGTGCCTTTCTTGTCTCATTAACAAGGCTCTCAACTCCTGCCATCGAATTCTTTTCAGACATAACCTCTGCAACTGCTATAGCTTCCTTCTCGTGTGCAAGCTCATCATACATCTTAGTGATAAGGTCATCCTGACTCTTAAGTTCCTTATCCTTCTTATCACTTTCCCGCATAGCAACAAGAAGCAGGTCATATAGCTGCTTCTCTATTTCTTCTTTTCTGTTGTAAAATGCTTCATATGTCGACAGATATTCTTTAAAACTGTCGATAGCTGCAATCTGGCTGTCATATGCTCCAAGCTGTGAATGTTTCTTTGAAAGCTCCACTAACTTGTCCTTAATATCCATAAGAGTCTGAGCCATCATGCCCTCATCATTATCAACTGACAGCTTGTTATTGAAGGATTTCTGGATAATCTCCTCTATAAGCAGATCCTCAACAACCTTACGGCTTGTCTTATAATTTGACTCGAAATATGTTCTTACATGTCCCTCTGTCTTGTTAATTCCACGCACAATTTCCCATGCACTCTCATATATTCCGTAGTTGCTTATGAAGCTCTGGTAATCACCTTTTCTGTCAAATATCTTAACAACATATTTGTACCCGCCCTTCTCAAGGTCACGAAGATAAGCCTTAAGTCCGTTATATGTAATTCTCTCTCCATTACTTACAAGTGGAAGATTCTTAATATCGTTATCGCCAAACTCCCTGTAGAATATGCAGTAATTAAAGTATTCAACTCTTGCTGTCGGTGCAGCTGTCTGTTCCTGTCCATCCTGATTCTCATCATCTGTGCCTCTTCCCTTTCTTGCACAGAAACCAGTTGTCATGAACCGGAAACCATCCTTCTGATAACATGGATCTAACTTCCACTCAACCAAAGAATGAATACATGTATTACCGCTTCCCTGTCTGAAAAGCTTCTCAATAGGCTGCTTGTCATCAAGTGTGCAGTTAGGAAGCATATTCTGCATAAGAAGCAGCATAAGCAGACTCTTACCACCGCCATTGGCAAGGTCATATATAGTATTCTGGCAGTTGAAGCGCATCACGAAATCGTCGTACACCTGTGTACCGAAATTATATTTAACATTATTAACTCTGATTCTGTTAATCTGTGGCATCGCGTCCTCCATTCATAAGTTCGGCAAATCGTCCTCTGTAATCATCAAAATAATTCTCTATAAGACTTCTGAATCTGTCTGTCGGATAATATCTGTCCTGACTCTCAACTAAAAGTTCCTGCGCAACGCAGAAATTAAGCACAAGCTTTACCATACCCGACTTTGAATTTCTTGCTGCTCTCGCTCCTGTCTGATCCTCTACTGTTGTCACCGGAAGCTCGTCCCATGTAAGTGCTATCTGCTTAAAGCTGTTCTCCTCAACCTCATCAAGCACAAGCCCTGCGCTCTTATCGACAATACCACCTGTTGTCTTATCAACATTTTTAATGATGTCCTCAAGTCTTATGAACTCAGCATAAGTTGAACTCATTGTATCTGAATAAAACTCTGTTATTATGTTGTAGATTATGAAATACACAAGATATAATTCTTTATTAACTCTTAATCCAAGTACATTTCTTAATTCCTCGTTGGAATATCCAAACACCCTGTTATTATCACCTGCACTCACATACAGACCATTGTTATATTCATATATGTTAAGATTAAGTTTCTTAAGTGACATATGAACGATGTCATACACTTCTGCATTATTATTGTATTCCTGATAAAGAGCTGCATTCTCGCCCCTCTCAGACACATTTTCCCCTGTGATAAGCTTGGAAACTATGTCCAGCGCCTTATCTAGATTTCTATTCTCCATGTGCTTCCTTTCGTACCAATTCAACATCTGCCATCATACAGTTATCCGACAATATAACCTGCCCACCAAGCCCTTTTCTTATTGCAAATGTAAAGCTTTCCATATCTTTAAAGCCTTCCCCTAAGTATGCATCAAGAAATGTATCTTCTCCCGCATCATCGCCAAGCTGGTACTCATCCTTCTGGCACAGATTAACAAAGAAAGAGAAGAAATCTGCATTTCTTAAAACCTGCTCACCATACGCCCTCTTCATTGCATCTGCAAACTGACCTAGTGTTATAATGTCCGATTTTTTCAAACACACAATGAGATTTTTCATAAGGAATACGTAATTATCCTTAATTCTCTTTTCTTCAATCTCATCTGCGAATTCAATATCTTCCGGTCTTTCGTTGCTTATAAGCTCTTTCTCCTCATATCTTGGAGGCTTCACCATAAGCGCATCATCAATGCTTATCAGGTCAAATGTCTTTCTTATGTTCGGCTTTAGAAGCGGACTTAACATTGTGACTAATATATCTGCATTGTCCCTCTTAATCATATCTGAAAGTGCCGATGTGAAATCCATATGGCTTCTTAATCTGCCAAGCTTGGCGCGTCTTACCGCATCATCAGTCATCTTCTGCATTTCTGTACAATCCTTTAACAGCTCGCTGTGCCTGTTCATCGCCTGCTTAAGCTGTGTCTCAAGACTGTATATTTCGTTCATCGTCCTGTAATAGCCTTCTCCTGTGCTGCCCGATGCATTAAGCTTCTCAATTGATTTTGCAATAAGGTCACGGTTCTTCTTAAAAAGCTTTTCTTCATCATCAAACCATTTCATTCCTGTCTTGACGAATTCCTCATAAGCCTCTATTCCTGCAAATACATCGCCCGACAGAATTGTCAGCACTTCATTCTTCTTTAACTTAAGGCGGTTGACCTCTTCGTTGATTCTTTCAACCACTTCAACTCCGCCACGGAAGTTCTGTGAATTAATCATTTTCTCAAGAAGAAGCTGGGATACGCTTATCCTGCTCTCGTCCTTGATTTCCTTGGTATCAAGATAGAATTCAATAGCATCAGGGCTTATCGAATACCACACGGTATTGTCTCTTATCGAACTCTCGATTATCTTCATTCTTGATACTCTCTTTTTCCTGTCCACCGGATCAAAATACGAGAATTCAAATGGCCTGCCATCATTCTTTATCTTGTCAAATATATAATCAGCAATCTCCTTGCTGTCCTGTTCATTCAAATCAAGCCCGAAATCTCTCTTAAGTATCAGCCTTAAGAAATCGAGATATTCGGGATATGTAACATCCTTTTCCTTAAAATTATTCTCCTCTATAAAGAAACGGAGAACCGCCATAACTATATAGCCCATATCAAGGATTTCGTATTTGCCATCCTTGAAATTAGAAAATGATGTGTCTATCAGTCTGAAGAAAGGATAATATTTCTTCAGATTAAGCATTCGTTCACGGTGATCCGATATGATATCACCTGTCATATTCTCTGCCATAGTATTCTTCATTTCTGCGCACGCATTTTACACATATTGTCTTAATGCCCGGTGCGCCAGGACATTAAGCTTAAAGCTTGGTTCTTCACCAAATTTAAAGCTCGGTTCTTCCGTCCAGCGCTCTTAAAAGTGTAACCTCATCGATATATTCAAGATCGCCGCCGACAGGAACTCCGCTTGCAATTCTTGTCACCTTAATTCCTGTTGGCTTTATCATTTTGCTTATGTACATTGCTGTTGTCTCACCCTCCAGATTGGAATTAGTTGCGATAATAACCTCGTCAACATCTCCCTGAAGCCTTACCATAAGCTCCTTTAACCTGATATCAGCCGGTCCGATTCCAAGCATCGGGCTTATTGCTCCATGAAGAACATGATATACGCCCTCGTACTTTCCTGTCTTTTCATATGCCGCCATATCTCTTGTATGTTCAACTACCATAATTGTCTTATGGTCTCTTTTCTGGTCGCGGCATATCGGACACAGTTCTTCATCTGTAAGTGTAAAACACTCCTTACAGTAGTGAATATGCTGCTTTGCATCAATCATTGTGTCTGCAAGGCTCTTAACCTCAGACTCAGGCATGTTTATAATGTGAAATGCCAGGCGCTGGGCGCTCTTCGCCCCAACCCCTGGTAATCTCGACAATTCTTCAATTAATCTGTTAATATGACCACTGTAGATGTCCATTAGAATAAGCCTCCGCCTAATCCTCCAAGTCCTCCAGTAATCTTAGCCATCTGTGCCTGTGACTCTTCTTCGCATTTTCTTAAAGCTTCATTAGTAGCTGCTACGATTAAATCCTCAAGCATCTCTACATCATCTGGATCAACTGCTTCAGGGTCAATCTTAACCTTAGATACTTCTCTCTTACCTGTAACAGTTACCTCAACTACTCCGCCGCCTGCTGTCGCACTGAATTCCTTATTCTCAAGCTCTGCCTGCTGCTCCTCCATCTGACGCTGCATTCTCTGTGCCTGCTTCATCAGATTATTCATATTACCAGGCATTCCTCCTGGAAAACCACCTCTTTTAGCCATTATATAAGTTCCTCCTTATCATCTACTTCTATATCTATGCCTACGAGTTCCTTAAGATCCACGAATCTGCTGTGGAAATCCTCATCATCGTTAAGCTTAGTCACTTTAATTGAAACCCTTACTCCTGTTCTCTCCTCAATTACATTCTCTATGCTCTCCATAACTTCCTGTCTGCTGAGTGAATTATAGGCACTAAGTGATTCTACCATAATTTCAAGACTAATTCCATCTTCTGCTAATGTAACATGTGCAGCCTGTAAAAATGTCTGATTAACCGGATCATCTATCGTTGCAATGATATCCTTCCAGCCTGCCGCTATTGCCTTAACATCTTCCGGAACAGCGTCATATACACGCTTAACTACAGGCTTCTTTGGTGTCTGTTGCTGTACTGCTGCCTGGCCTCCCGCAGCACCTGCATTTACAAGTCTGCCGCTTTTAATATCATCAAGTACTTTCTGTAACTGCCCTTCAAGCATTGTCACACGGCTTACAACATCGCCGATATCCTGACTGTTATCCATTGCCGGACGCATCAGCTTTATAAATGTTATCTCTGTCTTAACTCTCTTCTGTGTAGAAAACTTCAGGTCATTTGATAATTCTGACAACACTCTTATATAGTACATAAGCGTATCTATATCAACATTCTGTGCATCTTTCTTCAGGTCTTCAAGATTATCTGCCGATACTTCTATTACATCTTCAATTCTTTCTGCATCTTTAGTTGTCTTAATAAGAAGCAGATTTCTAAGATACCATATAAAATCTGTAACAAACTGTGAAAGGTCTCTTCCCTGCATTATCAAATCTTCCATAAGTGACATGCACACGGCAACATCTCCTGACAGAATTGTTGAAAGCATTTTACTAAATACCGCCGTGTCAACTGCCCCAAGAACATCTAACACATTTTCATACTTAAGGTCTTTTCCCAGATAGAATGCCAGACACTGGTCTAACAGACTTAACGCATCTCGCATAGAACCATCTGCAGCTTTGGCAACATATTTTATTGCCTTGTCCTCTACATTCAGCCCCTCCGCCTTCATAAGTTCTGACAGTCTTGCGGCAATTGTCTCTATTGTTATCCTGTGGAAGTCATATCTCTGACATCTTGAAAGGATTGTAATAGGAATCTTTGCCACTTCTGTAGTAGCCAGTATAAATATTACATATGCAGGAGGTTCTTCCAATGTCTTTAACAATGCATTGAACGCTCCTATTGAAAGCATATGAACCTCATCAATTATATAGACTTTGAATCTTCCTTCTGTCGGTGAGTACTGTACTTCTTCTCTTATCTGTCTTATATTATCGACACCATTGTTAGATGCCGCATCTATCTCTATTACATTCATGCTTGTTCCAGCCGCAATCGCCTTGCATGTCGGGCACTCTCCACAAGGGTTGCCGTCAACCGGATGCTCACAATTAACTGCCTTCGCAAATATCTTGGCAACTGATGTCTTACCAGTTCCTCTCGTTCCGCAGAACAGATATGCATGGCCTATTCTGTCTGCATTAATCTGATTTCGCAGAGTTGTTACTATTGTATCCTGTCCTTTGACATCATTAAAATTGTCCGGACGCCATTTTCTGTATAAAGCCTGATATGACATGGTTACCTCCCTCTGCGCTGTCTTTACTTTCGCAGCCCTTAACCTCATGCGTAAAACCATCCGCCTCCGGCGTCTGCCGCTGCTTCGCAGCTTATGTTTTACTTATGTCGATTAAGTTCCTGCTTCGCAGGATAATTTAGGAATATCATACAGTTTCTTACATGCAAGCATGACGAATCTGCCTGACATTCCTAAATTAGCTGCGACGAGTAACATTTTAATAACAAAAGCCGTGCGTCCGGCTTCGAACTGATATCCACAGACGTTACCGATGCAGTTAGCTCGATCCAGGCACCCTTTCAACACCCGGAAGGTCCCACTTAATGCTGCTTCATTCCTGACCTGACATGGTTCGTGGATTTCCGTCGTGAAAGACCCAAATGTCAACACCACTTACACCGGGCTGCTCCATAAATATCAGCCCTCTGCCGAACATCACCCCTGCTATAGCGGATTGCAGGTTCAAGGTGCCGCTACTACCCCGGCTGCACGGTATTTCAATTATACTTGTTATATATGCTTGTTGTCAAGGTGTGAAGCGTTGACAAAATAAGACAGCTAAATAAGCCAGTCCCTAAGAATCATTTCCTAAGGACTGGCTTTAGCAATCCTTGTCAGAACAGGCGGCAAAACCAACTTCTTACCACTCCCGAATATCACCAGAAACTTGCCAAAACCTACTATCCTCTATCAACTTCGCTATTGCGTAGGTCTTTTCAAGCACTGTGAGACTGTCATCCCCTCTTGCTAACCTACTCAATCATTATATTTTTGCCTTTTCGTAGGTCTTTTTCCCAACTTTCTTCTATTTAATGATACTCTTACCTCTCCAAAGACCTACTACCTCCACTGTATTAGCTTGATTAGTGGGTTTTTCTCTTCCCAACACGTCTTTTTCTCATAATTTCAACCCACCCATTCTGCATATTGTGAGGCTTGCGTAGGTCTTTCCCTCTTCAACACGCTGCAACCATCAACCCCCACGAAATTAACAATCTCCTCACACAAAAAAGACAGCCTCCGCAATCCACGCAGAAGCTGCCTTAAACCATTACCTTAAACGTATTACTCCAAACATATTATTCCTGTTCTTCATACCTCGGCAGCTCAACTATCACCGCCTCATGATGAACAGCCGGAAGGAATTTCTCCATCACTTCCTTAGTCTTTAATTTAAGACTTGATGTATTAATGCAAGGATGACATCCGAGAGATTCACCCTCAAGCACTTCCTTATCCATCAGTAACTGCACATGGTTATCCGTATCATTCATAAGTCCCATTATGGATACCGAACCCGGTGTTATATCAAGGAATTCCTCCATATATGATTCATCTGCAAATGAAAGTCTCGCTGAATTAATCTGCTTACTCAGATCCTTTGTCTTAAATGGCTTGTCACCCGGCATCATAAGCATATAAAAATTCGTCTTCTGTCTGTTACATAAGAAAAGATTCTTACATATAAGTGTGTCCAGAATCTTATCTATGTCATTACACACTTCCATTGTTGTAGCAGGCTCATGGTCTGTTCTGTAATATTCCATTCCAAGCTTGTCCAACAAATCATATACTCTGATTTCTTTTTCTAATCTTCCTGTTTCATCGGCAGGTCTTCCTTTAATAAGTTCCATGATATTTCTCCCTGACAATCTGATATTCCGTTATTCCGACTAACTCATAATCTGATAATCTACTCAAAATAATACAGATATACATCCTCAAGGTCAATATTATCTCCAACTTTTACTGCTTCTTCTGGCAGCTCATCACCTACAACTCTTAACGCAAGACCGTTCTTTCTCTGTCTGATATTGCCAATCTTGTATTCCTTCTGCAGCTCTCCGACCTCGTCAAGCGTGCATGTTATCTCACCGACTTTTCCAGCCATGCTTTCAATAAGCTCAACAGGTGTTCCTGTAGCAATTATCTCTCCGCTCTTTAGAAGAAGTACTTTATCAGCAATACATTCAATATCACTTACAACATGAGTTGCAAAAAGAATTATCTTGTCCTTAGACAACTCTGCAATATAGTTTCTGATTGAAATTCTCTCTTTAGGGTCAAGTCCTGCTGTCGGCTCATCAAGTATAAGAATCTTAGGATTACCAAGAAGTGCCTGCGCAAGCAGCACTCTCTGCTTCATTCCTCCTGAAAATCCTCCAATCTTCTTATATGCAACCTTAGTAAGATTAACTACCTCTAGCAACTCGTCTATCTGCTGGTTGACAGTCTTAACAACCTCATTGCCATTGTCATCAGTCGTCTTAATCCTCTTAACTCCCTTAATCTCTGCCATATATTTAAGAAATGCTTTAGGCGAAAAATCCTCATAAAAGCCCTGCTGCTGAGGCATGTATCCAACCAGACCCCTGAACTGTTTGCCAAGCTTTAATATATCTTCCTCTGCACTGTCCTCGCCAAAAAGAATACTTCCACCATTCATCTTATCTCTCGATACATTATCTGTGATAAGATTAATCATAGTACTCTTGCCGGCTCCATTAGCACCAAGAATACCATATACTCCTGGTGTAAATGTATAATTAATCCCCTTCAGTGCCTGAACTGTACCATAAGTTTTCTTTAAATTCCTTACCTCTAATTTCATACCCTGTACCTTCTCTTTCCTAATGATTTTCCGAACTACATCATAACCAGCATAATAATAAGCTCAGCCACTAACTCTGTCACATAACGCATAGTCATGAATTATCCTACCGATGCATGAAGTATAAGACTTTTGATAGCTCCGATACTGCCTACTGATATAATCATTATACTACTAATCTGTGCCAGTGCAATCATAATTCTGCGCATGTCCCCTCCTTTTATTATTAATACGAAAAATGTTCCAGATAAGTTGACGCATTTTCACAAAAAAGTTAAAATTTTTATAATATTTTGTGGAGGATAATCTAGTGGAGAATACTCAGGTGGTTTTTGAAAAAGATGATTACAGATATATGAAACAGGCAATCACACAGGCTAAGAAGGCTTATAAACTCAATGAAGTGCCTATCGGCTGTGTGATTGTGTATGAAGGAAAGGTTATAGGAAGAGGCTACAACCGCCGTAACACTGATAAAACCTCTCTCGGCCATGCCGAGATTACTGCAATTAAGAAAGCCAGCCGCTACATGAACGACTGGCGGCTTGAGAACTGCACTTTATATGTTACGCTTGAACCTTGTCAGATGTGTGCAGGTGCTATTGTTCAGGCAAGAATTCCAAGAGTTGTTATCGGTTCCATGAATCCCAAAGCAGGATGTGCCGGTTCAATACTTAATATCCTTCAGATTCCGACATTCAATCACCAGTGTGAGATTACTAAAGGTGTATGTGAAGAAGAATGTTCAGAAATGCTCACAACATTTTTTAAGGAGCTGCGTAAAAGCAAGAAAAAGAATACTGCTGTCACTACTGATGGAGAATAATTATGAAATTTGAATACACTTTTGAAGGCATGACGCTTAAAGTACTTGATGAAACATTTGCAGGAAAAGTACTTGAATTTTACAGCCGTAACCGTGAGGAATTCGACAGATACGAAGCTGCCAAGCCTGATAATTTCTATACAACAGAATATATTGCAGCCACACTTAAAGCTGAATATGCTGCTTTGCTAAAGGGTGAATTCGGCAGATTTTTTCTTTTCTCTGACGACTTACCAGGTGAAATTCTCGGCTCTGTATCTTTTTTTGGTGTTACAAGCATTAACCGTTCTTGCCGCATAGGATATAAGATTGATAAGAATTACCGCCAGTTAGGACTTGGAAGCCTTATGGTTAAACATATGCTTGAGATTCTTACACACGAAAAGGAGATGCACAGGATTGAAGCTTACATTCACCCTCAAAACATCTCCTCTATTAATCTTGTCAAATCTCTTGGCTTTATATCTGAGGGAACCGCCTACTCCTATGTAAAGCTTAACGGCTCATGGCAGGATCATTTAAGATTCGTCTATATTTCCTGATACCAGTATCCAAAATATGGATTGGCATAGTCACTCCTGTGACTCTTTTTAAAATTATTAAAGCCAAACATTGAAGCCATGTAGCGTTCACGGTTGCAGTACATTCCCGGAACGCCAATGAAATATTTAGTATTATCAAGGTTATCGCGCACTCTCCCAAAAAGAATGTGCCTGAAATTATAATAACCATGTAGCAGGAAGCTGTTTCCCGCGATGTCAATTTCATTCTGGTTAAGACACTTTAACTTCTCTGGCGACACTTCTATACAATCATAGAAGTAATCATCGTCAAATGCATCTATATAATCAGCCCGCACAAAAAGCTTTTGAAAAGGATCCGTCTGCGTTGCATTGGCTCTATGTGCTTTTTGCTGCAAATGTTGTGTTTCCGCAGGTATTTTAGCTGCTGCTCCGGCAGCCTTTATATTCTCCGGCATGGTTACACTTTCGGCAGCCACCTCTGCCTGTTTTGTCTGAACTATCTGCTGTTCTTCCACCACAATCTGTTTCGTCTGGACCATTTCTGATTTTCCCGCCAACATTGCAGATTCTGACTGAACCGGCTGTTGTCCGCCTGATTCTGACTGTCCCCGTTCCTTCATTGCTGCATTGTATCCAGCCATCTCTTGTCTGACCACCGAAGACTCTGCTGTCTCCTGTCGTTTCTCTTCCTCATCACTCTGCCGCATGCGCTCTTTTATAACAATTCCGGCTTCAACCTGCTTCTTTGCATCCATTCCTGAGAACACAAGCATGTCAGGTGTTACGTCCTCATCCTTCCACATAGACATCATACAGTCATATCTTGCATCCTCCCTTGCAACCGCAAGCCCGCATATATCCTTAAATCCATAACCGGTTTCATTGATATTATCAGGATTGAATACGCCACTGTATTCCATCTGTCCCACTTTTATAAGACATTCCCCAAGCTTTATAAGCCTGTAACCACCGTCAGTAACCATCATATATATTCCAAACATTTCCGGGCTGTCTGTTTTAACACCTCTTAAACTGATGTTTAACTTGAACTGCCCCTGATGAACTAGTGCCTTTGCAAATCCTACATTTCTCCCCTTTACTCCTTCCGGATATGAATATATGTATGAAACAAGACGCTGATAATCCACAATAAACCTCCCTGATGATTAACTCTCTTATGCACCTTATGCCATGTGTTCTGAAAATATTACAACTTGACATTTTTTATTAAGTTTCATAACATTAT
>ENA-OOXA01000527-OOXA01000527.1-human-gut-metagenome-genome-assembly--contig:-NODE-527-length-27323-cov-3.228840_pt1 | contig 27323 bp, 18 predicted proteins | sample MGYA00241581_ERZ501331 | MGnify/ENA primary metagenome ERZ501331 (study PRJEB25962, sample SAMEA2042982) | human gut metagenome | biome: human gut; feature: human-associated habitat; material: faeces...
TTTCACCGGCACCTCCCTGGCCGCCGCCGATGCCTGCGCCGCCCTCGCCGCCGATGGCCGCTATGGTGCCGCCCCAGTAGTCAGGATTGCTCCGAGAGCCAAAGTGCATATTCACGCCGTGGCCGTACATATCTCCGTTGTAATAACCGTTGGAAATATTGCGGGTCGCGTAGCTTCCTCCTATGCCCGCCGCTTTGTCGCCGCCCTTGCAGGTCACCGTGGTGCCTGTGCGCGCCAGAACATAAAGCTGACCCTCGCTGCGGTTTTTCTGTATTGCCGCGCGGCCGTCGGCGCCTTGCAGGGAGCTGTTCTTGCCGATGAAATAGATATATGCCGAAGCCTTTTTGTTCAACTCTATGGCCGGCCCCTTGGAACTGGGACTCATCTCGATATTTACGCCGTCAATAAATACGTGCGGCGCGGTTTTATCTCCCTTGATGAATATCTTCTTATCCCATGCCCATGTGTCCCTGAGCTTATCGGGAACGGACGAGTAGATATAGTAGCTCCTACTGTCCTTAATGGATATGTCCGATGTCCGGTTGTACACGTCAATGCTCACGTCGTACTTTGGTATGGTATCCATCGGCCCGTCCGCTGCCAATACTGTTGTCGGCAGCAGCGTCAGCACCATGCAGCACAGCAGCAGGATGCTAAGTATTCGTTTCTTCATTTCTTGCTACCTCCGTTTTGCAGCCTCAAACAAGACTCTTTTTCTTTTTCAGTACAATGTACAAAATCAAGCCGAGGTTACCAAGCAGCGCAAGCCCCGCAACAGAACCGATAACAATCAAAGCAGGAGAGGATGCGGATATGTTTCCGGAGCCTGCGGGGACGGCTGCCTCCGCCGCCGCTTTCACACCGGTGTCCTTCTCGCCAATCCACCAGTTGCCGTTTTCGCCGATAAAGGGGGTCAGACCGTCCTTACCGTCCGCGCCGACGACCTTGCCGAGATTGACCGTCTTTCCGTCGGTATAGGTGATAACAAGCTCGCCGTCCGCATTGATCTCCGCCTTGGCGATTCCGATTCCGTCCTTACCGTCTTTCCCGTTTTTGCCGTCAGCGCCGCTTGCGCCGTTAACACCGTTTGTTCCGTTCTTGCCGTTCTGTCCCGGTGTGCCGGCATCTCCGGGGTCACCCTTATCGCCTTTATCGCCCTTTTCGCCTTGTTGTCCGTCTTTACCGGTATCGCCCTTCTCTCCGGTGGCTTTCACACCGAGGGATACCCATGTCTGTCCGCCGTCATAGGAGACATACCAGAGGTTATCTTCCCCGATTTTAAGCCGAGGTGTTATGCCGTCTTTTCCGTCCTGTCCGGGGTCGCCTTTATCTCCCTTATCTCCCGTGTCGCCCTTGTCGCCTTTTTCGCCCTTCAGCTCCGACAAGGCAATCAAATTATTCCAGACGGAATCATCGATGTACTTCCACTGTACGAATCCGTTATATACCCGCAGTTCAATTTGTTTTCCGTCTGCGCCGTCATTTCCCGTCAGCTCGGCAAGTGAGACAAGATCGCGGTAAGCGTCGTCACTTTCACCCGCATATCGCCACTGGATACTGCTGCCGTTACTGCGGAATTCGATTTCTCTGCCGTCCGCTCCCGCAAAGGTTGAGAAGGTTTTGGTGTTGGACAGTGCCGATACCATTCCTTTGTCTGTCACGGAGGAGACTGCAAATGTATAGGTGGTATCCGCCTGCAGTGAGGTGTATGTATAAGAAAGCTCTTCCGCAGAAAGCGGAGCTTCGGTTACGCGCTCAAACTCTCCGTCATCCATACGCATCCAGATATGATACCCGGCATAGGGGCGTCTGAGATCTGCCGTCGGTGCCTTCCAGGTGATTTTTGCGCTTTGATTGTCCGTTACGGATACGCCCGTAAGTGTCGGTATGGGCGGCGCGGCACGAAGATTGGTCAACACATAACCGAACACGGGAATCTTCTGATCTCCTGCCGTCCATGTGCGCATACCGAAATCCCAGGTAAAGCCGTACTGGCCGGAGACATCGTAGCCGATTCCGTAGGAGGCAAGGAGCGAACGGCGGTCGATGTTGTTGACAGTGCCGCTGGCGCCGCTGCTTTCGGTCGTGGTGTAGACCGTTCCCGTTGCTTTGCTGTAGCTCAGATCAATCACAAAGCCCATATTGAATGCGTCTACGCCCCACGTGTTTTTCATCGAAGCTGAGAAGCCGTGAGCCATCTCAACTCCTTCGGCATGTTCGGACGTGGTCGTCCAGTCGTTTGTGATACTGCTTGCACCGAAGCCAAGCTCATATTTTTGCTTACTCAGCGACTCAAATTTCGAAACATAGTCGGCGGTAGTAGCGGTATTCGACCAATAGGCGAACGGGTCGCCCTCGGCGTTTTCCGGCAGTACATGGCTGTTCAGTATCGGCAAAGCCTTTGCCTTTCCCGCTGCAATATCCGCCTTGTAGGTTTCGTTATACAGCGCGGCAAACTCATCGTAATACTCGCGGTCAAGCATGGTGTAGACCGGCTGCCCGGGAATCATCAGGGCAATGGTATTTCGCTCGCTGAGGTCAAAATCGCCCTTTTGCGGGTCATAAAGCGAGTAATAATAGGTTGTCGCCGGCACACGGTACAGCACCACAGAATCGTTGCCGCCGGCATTGAATGAGGCACTGTATTCCTTTGAAAGGGTATCCTCGGTGCTCTTTGTAAAATCCATGGTATATCCGAGCGTCGCCTCGTATCTCCACACCTTCAGATCTCCCTGCGCGACGATGGACGCACCGAAGGAGGTGTTGTGCGATGAGGATTTCGTGTCCGAATAGCCGGAGGAGAAGGTATAGGTGGTGGAACCGTCGGAAAAATCGAGGTCGTAGTCGCCGAGCTCCGCAAAATACGGAGCCGCCTGAAGCACCGCCTGCACCTGTGCATCGGAATAGCCGTAGCCCTTGCCCTCATAGCGGGCAAACAGACCGTCCTTGTTCACATCTCCCGCAAGCAGAATGCAGTTATACGGCATATCCCATGCGAGGTCGACGGCGTGACACAGCTTTGAGTATTCGTCTTTTTCGGCTGTCGCCGTATATTTGCCGGCAACTGACAGTGTGCCGCTGCCGAAATCCTCACCATAGAACACATCGGTGAACAGATCGAATTTGCGCGCATTTTTGGTGCCGTTCTGTCTTTCGGCGGCAAGTGCGATCACCTGCTCGCGGCCTTCGGTGTTGTGGTCAAAGTTGCCCGCGATGGCATCCTGATAATACCACCACCATCTCGCACTCGAGTTCTTCTCGCGCGTGGTATCGCACAGAAGATTGAGACCGCCGTTTTCCTGCACCTCATAGAGAGCACCCGCGATGAAGACCTGCTCGGGCGTGCCTCTTCCGTTGATGGCAACGCCAGTCATAGCGGGCTTCGGCTTCACGCCGTTATTGTTTGTTCCGCCTGCCGTGTAGCTGCTCATCGCGATCTTCTGAACATTTGTGATCGCATCGTTTTCGCTGTAATACACGGCATATCCCATATTCGAAGCATCGGTATCCGAATTGGCAAGAAAACCGTAAGTCTTTTCTTCCTTTACTTCGTTGTAATATCCCGCAACGACGATCTCTTCATATCCGTCACAGTTGACGTCGGCTGTCGTGATGTTCGGGAAGCGAATATGGTCATAGTACCTGTTGCCGTCCTCTTTCTCATCCTCACGATTGAGGGTCATCAGTTTTTTCTGCGATATTTTCTTAAAGGTCCCGCCGCTGTTTTTATACACCGTCAGCTTTGAGACAAAAAGGGCATACGTATCCGCCGAAACGCCGGAGATCCCGGGCAGCATACCGCTGCTGTAAGGGAACGGCTCGGCGGCGCCGGCGACAACCGCAAGTTCATCACAGCCGTCACGGTCGATGTCGACCGAAACGAGCGACTTTGTGATCTGATCTTTTTCGTATTCGGTCGTTTCCCAACCGCCGAAATAGGTATCCGCTCCCGCGAAGGATCTTCTGTAAAACGCCTGTTCACCGGCAATGCCCGTTCCGGCAATGCCCCACAGATCATCACTGCCGGCATAGGTGATAACGGCGGTCATTTTGCCGTCGCCGTCATAGTCGCCCGCCGTGACATTGAAATAGTGGCGGAATTCTTGATATTCCAGCTCGCCGTAATCGGTCTTGCACGCCCACTTCGGCGCGTCGGCAATTTCCTGAAGCTCGGAGCGCTTGTTGTTTACAAGATTTTGCACCCAATAGCAGACCCTTGCCGTGTTCTTGTTGTTATCCATGTTGCAAAGCCCGACAAAGATGGCGTGATCGTTTCTGCCCGTGCCGAGCGGGTCGTAAGCCAAGCCGACAGCGAAAGCGACATTATCGACCGAGGAAACGCTGTATGTACCGCTCGGAGACTCGATGATATTTTTTCCGAGGGTCAGCTTGTCATACACTTTGGTATGATCCTTTGCAGCTTCGTTTTCCGCATTGCGGTAGCTGTAAATGATCGGCTCATACCATGGGGTGATAGCAAAGGGCTGACCTTTCTTGGTGCCGTACGGGTTGCTTTCGTCCTCTGCCCATCCGGCCGGCGGGGTTGTGTCGGGTGTGAGCAGTGCGCCGTATGCACTTGAGCCGGATGCCGATACTCCCGGGGCGGCGTAGCTCATCACAGGTGAAATGGCACACATCACCATACAAAGGGTGAGTAGGATGCTGAGTATTCGTTTCTTCATTTCTCGTTACCTCCGTTCAAGTATTGTGAGCGGTATTTATCCACAAACAGGGCAACTCCCTGCTTTAAGACCTCCATCTGGGTTTGAAGATAATATTCGTCCTCGAACATGGCGTAGTGTACGCAGGCACGGACGAAGATAAAGATCAGCGGCGTGATGACCGTATAGGGGATACCTATCTTCGGCTCCAGCCGCTTGGCATACTCGGTATAGCGTTCGTTCACGCCCTCAAAGAATTTCTTGCCGTGCTCGATATACTTCGGGTGCGTATAGATCTGATACATCAGCCGATATTTTTTGCCATGTTTTTTTGCCGTCCAATACGGAACCTCTTTCACAAACCGGACAACATCCTTGGGGTCGGTGGGCGCCATCTCCATAAAGTCGTCCTCGACCTTTTCCATGCAGTATGCCGTTGATTCGATGATCAGTTCATCAAGGTTTTTAAAATACGAATAAAGATTTGCCTTTGTGCATCCGCACGCGTCGGCCAACGCTTTGATCCCCGTGCCCGTCAGCCCGTTTTCAGCATAACATTCAAAGCACTTTTCCATCATTTCGCGTTTGCGCTCATTGTGCTGTTGCTCGGTTGTTTTCATGTTGCTTCGCTCCTTTATAAGTACCGACCGTTCGGTTACGATTAGTATAACATAGATTTGTGTCGAATTCAAGAACTGTTCGAGAAAAATCGAAGAAAATCAAATTGCAATATGATCTCATAAAAAAGTCCTTACAGCAGAAAGAAAATAGCGGATGGCCTCAACGATCAAAACCGTACTAATAAAAATGTCTTTGTTATCTCCGGATTTTTCAAAAAGAAACCTCTGTGTATTTTTCTTTCTGCTGTAATCTATCTTCAGTTGGGTAGTTCACTTTCTCCTTCCACCATGACAGGTGGCACCTGTCACTTCGTCGTCGCAAACTCCGCACGATTCGTTTTGCCGTAGAACGGCAAAAGCTCATCTGCTCCGTTGCGCCTCCTCTCCCCAAAAAGCTGTATAGCTTTTGGGGGACCCCGAGAACGCAGTTGCCCCTTGGCGGAGCGTTTTGCTTATTTCACGCCGCTTTCAGCCGAAACAGCAGACTGCTCTTGCCGCCCTTCTTGCGATATCGCTGCTCGGTTTCGAGAAGCCCTGCTTTTTTAAGGTCACGGATCCTGCGGCGGACGGTGGAGGGCGAGAGCTTGAGGTCTGAGGCTATGGTCGGGATGGCAGGCCAGCACTCGTTGTTCTCATTTGTCCTGTCGGCGAGATAGATATATACCGCAACGGCCCTGTGCGGCAGCTCGGTGCGGTAAAGAAAATCAAGACGGCTCATTGCTTTGCACCTCCGTTTCGGTTAAGTCTTTTATGATTTCTGCTTCCGTCATGTCGGGAGCAGTTTCTTTTTTCGGCGGTGAGGTACGGATGGGGTTGCCGCCTCTGTTTTTATCCTTTGGCGGAGTCCTCTGCGGCTCGTTCTTTGGGCTGTCCTGCTGTGCCTGATCTCCGCCATCAGCGTCGCTCGGTGCAGGCGTTTCCTCTTTCCACTCCGGCGGATATTTTTCGAGGATGCCGTTCTGAATTTCCTTTTTGTCGGCATACTTGACCTCACGGTTGCCTTGGTCTGGTACGGTGTAAGGGTGTTCATCGTCAAACTCAATGCCCCATTTGAAGAACAGCTTGAGGTGTACCCGCATCGGATGCACACCTGTTTTCATGACGATAAAGTCGCCCTTTGGAAGAGATTTGAGTTCGTCCGGCGTCAGCAATGGACGCTCGATCATTTGGAGCGACTGTGACGGGTCGTTTTTACTCCGGCTGACAGATCCACTCATGACCGTGCGGCTGCCGAGTGCCTTGGACAGTGTTTCGGCCGAGCTGCTGTTTGGTGCAAAGCCGCCGAAGATTGTGTCCTGCGTATTGTCCACGATGATCTCCGCACCTTCCTTGCCGTAGTTCTTTTCGAGCTGGGCAAAGGATTGGATGATGGGAACGATCTGCAAGCGCCTCGAACGGGAGGCACTGAACATCATCTCTGCTGACTCTATCTTTGGCAAGGTTCCAAACTCATCACAGAAGAATACACAACGGTTCTTGAGCTTGCCGCCGTTCTCATCGGCAACGGCGAGTATCTCACGGTAGAGCTGTTGGATAATCAGTGAGATCATAAAGAAGGTGTTGGGATTTTCCTCCGGCATGATCACGAAGATTGCCGATTTCCGGTTACAGAAGGTTTCGGCATCTATCTCGGTATCAAAGCACAGGAGCTGTTCTAATTCCGTATTGAGGAAAGCGTTGAGCCTCGACAGCGCCGTACTCATAACGCTTGCCATACTCTGTTCAGCGGTGTTCAGTGCCGCACCCGCAAACCATTTTGCTTTATGCTCATTAGGAAGTAACTCCATAAGCTGCTGGAACTGATTCTTGCCCTTTTTCTTTGACGGTGCAAGCAACTCTTGAATGACCTTGAACACCGACACGATGTGTCGTTTTTCCGGCGCACAGAATTCCGCCACCAACAGAATGGTTGCGGTCAGCAAGCCCTCGGCGGCGTCATAGAAGTATGCGTTCTGTCCGAAGGAAGCAGCGTCTATACCGGAGAGGATAATGGTTTTGGATATGATTTTGGCGTACTTCTCCGCTTTCGCCTTGTAGACGATTTGGTCGGGATGCTTTGCGTATAGGTCGGTGTACTTGTTTACGAGGTATAGGATGTTGTTGCCGTTACTGCGAGTAGGATTTCGCAAGTCAATGACCGAAACCATATAGCCGTAGTCCTTGGCGATGTTTCCGTAGTTACGCATGACATCGCCCTTGGTGTCGGTGGAGAGGAAGGACATTCCCGAAGCACAGGCGTACTCGATGCACGGGTACAGCCAAAAGGCGGTCTTGCCGACACCCGCTGCGCCGATCATCAGCACATGGACATCTCCGGTGTCTATCATGGCGGTGGTGCTGTGCTTGCCGCCCTTGCACCCGACCACAATGCCCTGCGGCAGAGCCTCCTCGGTCGGCTCGGTCTTTTTTCGGAGCAGTTTTCTCGGTGCTGTCGCCGTCATGGTAGGTATTTGGTTTTGCTTTGCCTGCTTACGCCATTTCTTTGGCGTGAACGGGATGTGGCGGTAGGTCTTTCGTATCTCCGCTTTGTTTGCCCACCGAGCTGTGCCGTGCTGGCCGTCGCCGACGGTTTTGCTCTTGATGTTATTGAGATTGTAGATATGAGCAATCAGCGTAATCGCACCGAGGACGGCAAACATAACTGCGGCAACGGTGATTAAAGCTGCAATGTTTGGCATATTTCTTCTTCCTCGCTTTCTTCTTGGGGTAAAGAAAACTCCGCACGGATGTGCGGAGCATTGCCTCCGGCTGCCAGCCGGTCCTCGTTCCAATCTTTGAATTCTGGAACGAGGATTTCGTGTTTGATGCCCTGTATAAAGAGCTTGTCGGATATTCTCTTGTTCGCCGCCTGACCTGCGGCATCGTTGTCCATACAGAGACAGACGGTGTCGATATTGGGATTCGCTTTCAGCATTTGAAACAGCACCTGATCCCCGACACAGCGGGCGGCAGCGTAGCTGTGACTGCGCCAATTTTCCTTGTGCAGAGAAATAAAGGACAGCATATCTATGGGAGCCTCAAAGAGATAGAGCGTGTTGTCTTTTCCGGTCCAGTGGAAGCTGTAACGGGGATCGCAGCTTTCCGCATTGCCTTTGTAGGTGCTCTCACTTCCTGTTCCTCTTTTGTGTGCGTGCCGGGCAATGCCGTGTTCATCGTAGCCGACGAAGACGGCGTTGTGGTAGTCGGCGGATTCGTATATCATTCCCTTATGCACAAAGGCGAAAAGCACCTCTCGGTCTATTCCTCGGCGGTTAAGCAGATAAGCATACACTCGCCGCATATTTTCATTTTGAGGCGGCAATTCAAACGGCTTCGGCGGCTCTCGCTTGACCGGCTCGGCTCTTTGAATTATGCCGCCGTTATTACCGAGCAGGAAATTGACGGCCTGCGGAAAGTCCATGTTGTAAAAGCGGCGGACAAAGTCAACGGCGTCGCCGCCGATGCGTTCGTACTGATGAAACCACAGGTTTCCTCTGACCGTAACCTTTTCCGAGCCGTCACGCCACACATATTCCTTGCCGGAGCGTTTTAAGTGTTCGCCCTGACTTTGCAGGAGTGCGACCAGGTTTGTCTGCCGAGCCGCTTCCTTTTGCCCGGCTGTAAAGTGAATGTATTCGGTTGACATGAGTTTCTCCTTTCGATAAGGAGGTTGCGCATAAAATGTATGTGCAACCTCCCTGTGCTATTGCTTGAGTCCGTGAGCCTGTTTCTTTTCCTCAATCTTTCTCCGCAGCTTACGGTCGATGCTGTTTTCTCTGCCTCTGCGCTCGTCCTCCAAGCGGTTTTGGATGACACGAGCCATGTGTCCGAGCAGACGGAGCGAGGCAAGCGCTGCCGTCCAGTTTCCGTTGACACGAATGCTGTGGATGAGCTGTGCTGCGTATTGATTGCCATGCTCGGCGGCAAGATGAAGATAGTACATCGCCTTATCTGTATCTCTCGGTATGTCTTTTCCGTAGAGATAGATTTTTCCGAGTTGGTATTCGGCATAATCATTCCCGTTCTCGGCGGCTATCTTAAAACTGCGGATGGCTTTTTGAATGTCCTTGACCTCATCCTCGGTCAGATATATCTTGCCTGCAAGGTACGCCGCATAGGGATTTTTTTGCGCGGCGGCACGGTCAAGCCATTCTACAGCTTTCTTTATATCTTTCGGTATGACTTCGCCTTTGTATAACAGTCTGCCGAGGATAAACTGTGCCGGAGCAAAGTTCTTTGATGCCGACAGATTCAGCAGGCGCACAGCCTCGTCAATGCTTTGAGCAAGGACATCTCCGTCAAGATATGCCTTGCCGAGGGTGTACGCCGCATATTTATTTTCTTGCTCTGCGGAACGGCTCAGCAAGCTCTCGGCTCGTTCGGTATCCCGTTCCACATCCTCGCCTTTAAGCAGAACTTTGCCGAGCAGATATTCGGCGTATTGGTTATCGTCTTTGACGGCGCTTTCCAACCAATGCAGAGCGTGGAGCATTTGTTTCGGCACATCCTCGCCACGCAAATACAATTTTCCGAGCATATATTTCGCTACGGTGTAGCCCTGCTTGGCGGATCTGGTGAGATACTCCACAGCCTTTTTCGGATCATAGTGGTCGCCGTCACGGTCGAGCATGAATTTTGCCGCACGGTACTGCGACCATTTATTGCCTTTGTCTGCGTCCGCAACCGTTCTTTCATATTCGTCCATAGGCGGATGCGGCGGATCGGGGCTTTCGGCTTCCTCGGCGGTCGGCTCACGGTCCGGCTCTGTCAGCTCATCCGTTTCCTCAACCTCGTCTGTCGGCAGATTGAGTTTCATTGCCTCGGCTATCACCATATTTTTCACAGATTTGAATTCCTTGTTTTGCGACAGCGGCAGCCGTTCCGGTCGGCTCTCGGTGTAGACCTTCAGCGCCGTTTCCTTTGATTCGTACCATAAGTCATAACAGGAGGTATAATGCATGGATAAATTTGTATATTTCACATCCGCAGAAAAACGGCAGGCCAACGAGGTTGACCTGCCATCTTTTTTGCGTGACCGGGGCGAAAAGCTCCTCCGGGCCGGGCGGGAGTACCGGCTGGCCAGCGACCACAGCATCACGGTGCGTGGAGCGATGTGGTATGACCATGCCGTACAAAGAGGCGGACACGCCATCAGCTTCGTGCAGCAGTTCTATGGAAAGTCCTACCCGGAAGCCGTGTCCATGCTGCTGGGCCGGGACGGACAGGGCGTCATTCCCATCGCAAAGCAGGAGCCGGAGCCGCAGGAGCCAAAGCCCTTTGCGCTGCCGAAGCCTTACTTGACTATGCGCAGGATGTATGCCTATCTCACCAAACACAGGTGCATCGACCGGGATGTAGTCACGGCGTTCGTGCAGGAGAAGCTGCTCTATGAGGACGACCCACACCACAACTGCGTGTTTGTCGGGCTGGATGAAAACGGCGCAGCCCGGCACGCACATCTGCGCAGTACCGGCTCCCAAGGCAAAGTATTCCGCATTAATGTGGAGAGCGGCGACCTAAAACACAGCTTCCACAAAAACGGGACGGACCGTTCCCTCTATGTCTTTGAAGCACCCATTGATCTACTGTCTCACATTACCCTCTACCCGGCAGGTTGGCTGGAGCACAGCTATGTGGCCTGCTGCGGCACCTCCATCCAGCCCGTACTGGAGCGCCTGCGGCAGAACCCGAAGCTGGACACGGTGTACCTCTGTTTGGATAATGATGAGGCGGGCGAGGATGCCTGCGACGGTATGCTGGATACCCTGGAGGATATGGGCTACGATGTGGAGCGCCTGCGCCCGGAGGGGAAGGACTGGAACGATGACCTGCGGGAAACGCGGGGTGGCCATGGGTAATCTATGGATCCTCCTTGCAGCGGGCGGCGTCATGGCGGCGGTCATAGGCTGCCTGACGCTGCTGAATAACCGCTACACCCTCAGCAACATCAAATCCAAAACCGTAGGCGACGGCCAGCATGGCACGGCGCGGTGGGCTACCGATGCGGAGATCCGCAAGACCTATGCCCTCGTACCGTTTCAAGTTGCGAACTGGCGCAGAGGACAGCACTGCCCGGAAGTACAGGGGCTGGTGCTGGGCAGCATCAGCCATAAGCGTGGTATCACCGCACTGGTGGATAAGGACGATGTGCATTGCCTTATGATCGGCGCATCCGGCGTGGGCAAAACGGCCTACTTTCTATATCCCAATTTGGAATATGCCTGTGCCAGCGGCATGAGCTTTCTGGCATTGGATACCAAGGGTGACTTGGCTCGCAACTACGGCGCCATTGCGGAGAAATACTACGGCTACCATGTATCCGTGGTGGATCTGCGAAACCCTACCCGCTCAGATGGCTACAACCTCATGACGCTCATCAACCACTACATGGATGCGGCGCAGGCCACCGGCAGCCTTGCCGCCCGTGCCAAGGCGGAGAAGTACGCCAAGATCCTGGCCAAGACCATCGTGTCTCCGAATGGCGATACGGACTACGGACAGAATGCCTACTTCTACGATGCCGCCGAGGGCTTATTGACTTCCGTGGTACTCCTGCTGGCGGAGTTTCTGCCGCCGGAAAGAAAACAGGAGCGGCGGCACATTGTGTCCGTGTTCAAGCTGGTGCAAGAGCTGCTGGCTCCCTCGGGGGTACGGGGCAAAAACTGGTTTACCATCCTCATGGAGAAGCTGCCCCCGGAGCACAAGGCCCGGTGGTTTGCCGGGGCGGCGCTGAACACATCCGACCAGGCCATGGCCTCGGTCATGAGCACGGTATTGTCTCGCCTCAACGCCTTTCTGGACTCCGAACTGGAGCAGGTACTGTGCTTTGACAGCACCATGAACGCCGAGCGGTTTGCGGCGGAGAAGTCCGCTATCTTCCTGATCTTGCCGGAGGAGGATCAGACCAAGAACTTCATGGCGGGCTTGATGATCCAGACGCTGGCACGGGAGCTGTTCGCCGTGGCGGATGAAAACGGCGGGCGGCTGCCGGGTCGTGTTGTGTTCTTCTGCGACGAGTTGGGCACCATGCCCGCCTTCGACATCCTGCCGCTGTTCAGCGCAGGGCGCTCCCGTGGGCTGACGATGGTGCCTATCATCCAGGCGCTGGCGCAGCTGGAGAAAAACTATGGGCGAGAGGGGGCAGAGATATTGACCGATAACTGTCAGGATACCATCTTCGGCGGCTTTGCGCCCAACAGCCAGACGGCGGAGCAGCTCTCCAAGGCGCTGGGCAGCCGTACGGTATTGTCCGGCTCGGTCAGCAGAAGTAAGAATGATCCCAGTCAAAGTTTGCAGATGATGGAGCGACCACTCATGACGCCGGACGAACTGAAATCCATCCCCAAGGGCAGCTTTGTGGTCATGAAAACGGGGACGCATCCCATGCAGACAAAGCTGCGCCTGTTTCTCGACTGGGGCATTACCTTTGGTGAGCCATATGCAACCCCGGAACACGCGGCACGGCCTGTAACCTACGCCAGCCGACAGGAACTATTCCCCCGCATCGACCGGGCCTACGGAAAGAAGGGCACCCAACCTACGCAGACGCAGCAAGCACCTGTTGCCGAGCGGAGAAGCCCCTATTCGGCCATGGAACTTTACAATGAGGACGCAAAGACATGAGTTACTTTGGAAGCATCTATGCGGATCAGGAACTGTCCCATCGGGCCAAGACGGTCTATATGTACCTCAAGGACCGCTCCAACGCCGACGGCACCTGCTGGCCCAGCGTCCGCAGGATCGCGGAGGACTTGAAGCTGTCCCGCCGCACCGTGCAGCGGGCCTTGGCGGACCTGGAGCGTCATGGATTCTTGGAGCGCACCCATCGCCAGCGTCCCAACGGCAGCTTGACCAGCAATTTTTATCGGCTCAAATAGGCAGGAAAAAGCGCACTTCCCGCCAAGGGGGAAGTGCGCTTTCAGGCTGTCATAAGGGTAGCGTCACCATGGCACATCCAGAAGAACTCACTCTATCGGAGGTATTAAGACAGAGAAAGAACAAGCAATAGCTCTTATGGTCAGAATCTTCCACCTTGGAGAAGCATGATGAGCACCCCGAAAAGCACAAATGCGAGTATCGGGAAAAGAGCTCGGAGGGTATTTCCTATCTTCACTTTTCTCTCGTATGCAGCGTCTTCGGCTGACATACCGTCTTTCGCTTCCTTCTCGTCGAAACATTCCTTTAGCCTTTATTAGCTACTGTAATTTGTAACTGTCATCCAGTACCAGTTACTGACTCCTGAGCAATGTGTCAATCTCAGCAATGCGATTCTTCGCCTTGCTTAGCTCCCGGTGCCTGTCAGCAAGCTGCTTCTTGTCTTCTACGTCGTGTGATGATATAATTGACGACATATAATGATATCATTATTGTAGGAGGGAATTTCGTTGATTATCTACTTGCAGATGATAGAAAGCGACGAAGATAAATCCAAGTTTGAACAGCTTTATGTAATGTATAAGGGCTTGATGTTCCATGTTGCCATGAAAATTCTAAAGAATGAATTTGATACTGAGGATGCAGTACATCAGGCTTTTCTATCCCTTATTGAGAATCTGAAAAAAATATCGGATGTCAAATGTCCAAAAACCAGAGCCTATATCGTTATTATTACAGAACGGAAAGCGATAGATATTATTCGTAGCCGATCAAAAATGGTGGATGTGGAATTCTGGGAGAGTACCTATGGCATCGAAATCCCACCGTCTGGTGATCATGGTTTAGCTGATGCTATGGCACGATTGCCGGCTACCTATCGTGGCATTCTATTGCTGCACTATTATAACGGATACTCTGTACGAGAAATATCATCTATGCTGCATATAAAAAAGGATACCGTACAAAAGCAGCTTTGGAGAGCTAAGGCCGCTTTGCAAAAACATTTGAAAGGAGATGCGTAAAATGTCAAACATGATATGGTCAGAACAGGAACTGTCCAACGCAGCAAAGTCTGTAGCAGAGTCCATGCTTACTTCATTCCCATCTCCCAGTGAATGCGAACATGTATTTTCCGATGATTTTGAACATAGCATGGAGATATTACGAAAAAAAAACAAGCGTAGGGTTGTTGCGCATAAAATATGGCATCGGGTTGCGGTAATATTAATTGTGACGATTCTGTCTGTCAGTACATGGCTGACAGTTGATATACAGGCAAGAGAGCGTGCCTTCCAATGGATAAAAGAAATCTATGAGAGCATAACGATCTATCTTTTCAATAGCGAAGATAATGAAATAAATCACATCTATTATGAGCCGTCATGGATACCGGACGGATTTTCACTGGTAGATAGCTATCAAGACAGCGATTATTGTCTTCGCATATATGCCAACGATACCGGAGAAAAAATGTTTTCTGTTGAATATACCTTGATGCAGCATACTAGCATGAGCACAACAGCACAGGAGTATAGCGAAGTAGTCAAAGTCGATATCAACGGGCTTCCGGCAGATTTATACATTGGCAATGAAGCTTCGCCAGAAAACGCCTTAATATGGGTGGACGAAGCAAATCAGGTTGTGTTTAATATACAGGGAAATATCAGAAACGAGGACATAGTGCACATAGCGCAATCCCTTATTTTGTCGATTTCTACAAAATAATAAAATTATGTAATTATGGTGTCCAAAAGCGCCCCCTTTCTCCGTTCTAATGTTTAGAAGAATTGAGAAAGGGGGTGTATTTATGAAAAAAAAGGCAATGGGGAACTGTATTAGAACCGAAATGTGGAAAGCATTTCACAACAAAATGATGCGCAGTGCATTGCTGATCGGTTTTATTCTTGTCATAGCTGATTTGGTTCAAACTGCAATTACCGTCAGTGACTTAGGCGCATCCTATGCACATTCCCCGGGCGGATATGATGGGTGCAGCTTATTTGTCAATTGGATCGGCGTCAACGGAGTCACCGTCGGGGCTGTAGTCTTCTATGCCGTTTGGCCATTTTTGGCTGCTATGCCTTATGGGTGGTCATTGTATGAGGACAACAGGTCTCATATGACAAATAATATTCTTACCAGAGTTCCGTATTCTCAATACCTAACAGCCAAAATGGCGGCTGTATTTGTTAGTGGCGGCATTGCTATTGCATTGCCGGTAACTACGGATCTGTTTGCATCTGCGATGGTATGTCCCGCCTGTATTCCTCGGGTTGCACTGCCTATTACAGGATTCTGTTCAGGCACAGCCTTTTTGGCGAAGCTATACTATACCCACCCTTGGCTGCATGCAATCATCTGGTGCGTTATTGAGTTTTTCTGGGGCGGCGTTGCGGCCAGTCTGTGCATTATCGTCGGGCATAAGGTAAAACACCGATTCTTTGTGACAGCAACTCCACTTCTGCTGTTCCTATTACTTGATTTCATTACCCCCATGCTTGCCGACGCAATGAACTGGTATATAGAGCTCTCGCCTTTAAGGCTGTGCAATTTGGCAAGTACAAATCCCAGTCCCACATGGATCATACTTGCGGAACTTATTCTTTTGACATTCGTATCTGTTCTTACGGGGATATATAGGAAATACAGACATGAGGTTTTATAGGCTGTTGCGCTATGATCTGCGGCAGGGATTGCAAAGGAGAAACTATCTGATTGCCACTCTCCTCTTTTCCATGCGCTTATTCGCAGCATATCGCTCTGTGCAATTCTATTGCCATGTGGAATCCATTTCAAGCCGGGGTTCAATTGGCGACTATATGCTGTGTCTATTTCGCGGCATGGCAATCATACAACACGGCTCTATGGAAGAAAAGGTGTCGGTCCCCATCGAATGGCTGATTGTGTGCGGCTTTTGCCTGTATATAACAGCAGCATATCCTGCGCAAGGTATCAGTGTACAAGGTCAGCAAGTTTTCCTACGCACATCGCGTGGGAAATGGTGGCTGTCTAAGTGTATATGGTGCATAGCAAGCTGTACTTTATACTTTGCCTGTGAAATGATTGCCATAATAGGCACAGCGATTCTGACACCCGTTACCTTCGGCCTAAACAACACGCCCGAAATCACCGCATTCTTGTTTTCGGAGGTCTTGTGTGGAGAGACAATTTCACTCACGCCGGCAAGTGTTATCCTATACGCTTTGCTCCTTCCGTTTGTGACGCTTACGGCCGTATGTATGCTGCAAACACTCTTAAACCTTGTGGCCCGTCCGGCCATCAGCTTTCTAATATGCTTTGTCACATATATTGCTGCCGCATATTTCCCCATTGAATGGTTGGTCGGCAACGGAGCGATGGTGATGCGATACCAGCTTTTTGATGCAAATGGATTGAGTTATCGTAAAGAACTGGTGTTTACACTGCTACTGTTGCTCTTATCAATAGGCGCAGGATATTTACTGATACAAAGAAAAGACCTCATATCTCTTGAAAAATAGGACGGTGATACGATGAATATTGTGGTGGATCATGTCACAAAAACCATTCACGGAGCGGTCGTGCTGCAAGACATCAGTTTGAATTTTGAAAGCGGAAAAGTCTACGGATTGCAAGGGGAAAATGGATCGGGTAAAACGATGCTTTTACGTCTGATGTGTGGGTTGATCTATGCAACAGAGGGCAGTGTTTCAGTAAATGATCGTCGCCTGGGGAAGGATTTGGATTTCCCTGAATCTGTGGGCGTGATGATCGAGAGTCCCGCATTTATTGCCGAGTATACCGGGCAAAAAAATCTGGAGCTGCTTGCCGGACTAAAACAGCTGATTTCGGCTTCCAACATCCATAACACCCTGCAGGCGGTTGGCCTGGACCCGAATGATAAACGGACTTTCAAAAAATATTCATTAGGCATGAAGCAACGCCTGGGTATTGCTGCGGCCTTGATGGAAAAGCCCGATCTGCTGATTTTGGATGAACCAACAAATGCACTGGATGAGCAGGGCGTTGCTATGATCGCACAGTTGATCCGTAAAGAATGTCAGTGCGGTGCATTAGTGGTCGTTGCGTGTCATGATGCTGACTTTGTGCAGAGTGTATCGGATGTTGTTATTCAAATACAAGCGGGAAGGGTAACATCGGTGATAGGCAAATGAAAGGCAAAAAGAAATTCTGGCTGATTTTCTCCGTTGCGGCAGTAGTGCTCTTTGTTTGGATGATCCGCTATAAAGCAATTAATCAGGATTATCGTCAACGATGGTCTGCCAATACAGAGAAGACATACTCCGTTGGAGAAATCGTTCCTATTGCGCCGGATTTTGTAGGGTATAATTTGGCGGCTGAAGGCTATATGCTTCAGGTCAACCGTTTTGAAATTGTAGATTATCGTGCCTATACTTCCCCCTTGCAGTATGACGGAACCGATCGAAGTCGGATCCCCGATAAGGTCGCATTGGTCAGCGTTACTGTTTCGCAGCAGAATAGTCCCGCAGAAGGATTCCCTTTAACGGAACTATCATTATACACCACGGATATGCTCATGAATATGGATTGGGATCTCTTGGGTGTGGTCAATCCTATATTGGACGGTGCCACCGGGATTCGGTTACAGGATGGCGCCTCATGTGATATTTTGCTGCCATTTGATCTGTATAGATATCGCTTCACATCCGCTGAATGGAATGGTTTAGAGCAAAGCAGTATCTGGCTGCAAGTGACAAATTATCCTACCAGAAAAATCATTCAAGTGAATATAGGTGAGGAGTAACTGTAGTTCCGGATTTTCGTATTACTAAATAGCTGCTGCCATCCCTTATCTGTGCATTAGTAGAACATACACCATCCCGCAAGGGTAGTGTATGTTCTACTTTTACAATATTGACAATTTTGACTGCTGTTTTACAGACTGAGTCATAACGGATTCTTCCGGGACTCTCGTGAGAAGCAGCTTTTCCGTCCTTGCTTCATCAGCGCCTTCAGGGGTAAGGAGCAGGTCAGCAGCAGCTTCACCTACAACGCCGCCGGGAACATCACGGAGGAGACCACTGGCGGCAGGACATGGCGCTACACCTATGATGCGCTGGGTCAGCTGACGGGGCCACCGACGGAACGACCACCTACACCTTCACCTACGACGTGGCAGGAGTATATAACGATATCCGTGGGGCAACTGCTATCTGTGCACAAGATAAAAATAGAAGATAAGGACAGCTGTGCCGAATAACCGGCGATATTCCGCAGATGGACGATTATTGTACGGCGTATTTTTGAGCGCAAGTGCGTTTTAGCGAAAAAATATGGTCAAATTCGTAAAATTATATTGCAATAAGTTTTAGCGCTTGTATAATGTATATAAATGCGTGCTGAATGCACGTCAAATACATGAGAAAGAGAGACAGAGAGATGAAAATCACCAGAATGCAAAAACTCCTGGCAACTATCCTCGCAGTCGCACTTTCCCTTACTATGCTCCCAGCTCAAGTAATGGCTGCAGAGCTTAGCAGTACAGACCAACGTGAGCAGAACACCCTGCAGGCGGATCCACGTCTAATGCAGGGTGAAAGTGGTGCAGCAACAATTACAGACTCTGATAAAGATGTGGATGCAGAGATCCTTGGCGAAATTCCTTCCGGGCGAGATGAATACCAGAAGGAATTTTTGTTGTCTAATGGGCAGCGATTGTTGGTTCTCTATCCCACGCCGGTCCACTATGAAGAGAACGGACAGTGGGAGGAAATTGACAACACCCTGCTGCCTGTATCAGAAGATGAAATAAGCGTCTATCAGAATACAGCTGGCCCATGGGATGTGACTTTCCCGGCAAAAATTGATAATCAGAAATTTATTTCTGTCCAGCAGGACGGTCACAGTATTTCGTTTCGCTTTGATGGGCGTATGGAGCGTACAGAGAGTGTTGCACTCTACGCCGAGGATGAAAATGATTCTGAAATAGCTGAACTACCAGAGGAAGTTTCGGATGCGCTGGAACTGCCGGAGAACGAACAGGCACTGGTTCTGCCGACACAAGAGGCAGATGTATCGGTGTCTACGGTAGATGTGAATACCGCTGGCGATGCCGCCCAGCAGCAGATACGCCAGGAAGGTATGCATGCCATTGCGGAGTATACGAATCTTTTTGCCAATACAGATTTGAAGTATGATTTAACTGCCGGACGCTTGAAGGAATCCATTATCATCCAGCAGCCTGAAGATACTCTGTTGGGTTATCGGTATCATTTAGAGACATCTGGACTGACACTGACCCTACAGGAGGATCGGTCCATTTTGGCATATGCTGCGGACGCAGCTGAAGGAGACCGCCCGGTATATTATATGCCGGCACCGTTTCTTCTGGATGATGAGCAGGCATACAGCACAGATGTGCAGGTCCAACTGCTGGAAGTAGATGGTGGGTATGACTTATACTATTTGCTGCCCGTGGAGTGGATGTCCGACAGCAACCGTGCTTATCCTGTGGTACTGGATCCCGTGCTGCAGCCGGTGTCTAATACTTACACCATTCGGGATCAGAGCGTTTTTGAAAAGGACCAGTTCAGCCCCTTCTGGGGCATGGTAGAGTGTGGATACAATCCCCGCCATTACAGAGAGCGCATCTTCATGAAATTCAAGAACCTGCCGAAGCTCACCTCGGCGGATGTCATTGTCAGCGCCTCTGTGTCTATGCTCAAAAGCGGAACAGATGAACCTATTGTGATTGAAGCCCATCAAGTCAATGGCGACTGGGATTCAGAAGATATCACTTGGACCAACCAGCCTTCCCATAACAGCAATGTAGAAGATTATCAGACCGTTGATCAGGGTGAGAAATGGTATACTTGGGACATTACCCATATTGCCCAGACATGGTATGAAGATAATAAGAACACGGGCGTCATGTTCAGAATGCAGGATTGGGTAGAATCCGGAAAAAACGGAGAACACTGGGAACAGTTCTATTCGTCTGATTACAGCCCGACCTATGCGCCGGTGCTTACTATCGCCTATATCAACAACTGTGGCTTGGAGAGCTTTTGGGACTATACAACCCAATCCGCCGGTACGGCAGGTTCCGGCCAGATCAATAACTATACCGGGAATTTGGTGTGGACTACCAACAGCTTTGGATTCTCCGGAAATCGGATGCCGGTATCCATTTCTCATATTTATAACGCAAACGATAAGGACAGCAATTCCTATGGGATCGGATACGGTTGGAGAACAAACTATAACCAGAAGGTCTATCAGTTCACACAGGATACATCTTACTATGTATGGGAAGATGAGGATGCTACTCGCCATTATTTTAAGTATAAGTCTTCCGGTACTTATGAAGACGAGTTGATCAAGGGCCTAATTTTGACGACCACTGGCAGTGGTGATACAAAATACTGCTTGACCGATAAGAGCGGAAATAAAAGCTATTTCAATGCCAGCGGATACTTGACGAAAATCACCAACAACCAGGCGACAAAAAGCAGCATTACGATCAGTTATTCTTCCGGGAAGATATCCAAGATCACAGATGGCGTTGGGCGAGTATATACCTTCACCTACACCTCGGGACTTCTCAGTAAAATTGCATTTATGGGAACAGGCAGTTCAGAGCTGGCTTCGGAAAGCTTTACCTACAGCAGCGGGAATCTTACAGGGATCCGTTCTACGGTGTCCATCTCCGCAGATCTGGCTTATACCAGTAACCATCTGCTAAATAAAGTGACGGATGCATCTGGATATCGGCTGCAATATACCTATAGCACCACCGGGGCCAGCCAACCGAACCGCATTATCCGAGTTACGGAACAGGATGGCAGCACGACAGGCGGAACATTGGATATTGAATATAGTCATAATCAGACCACTTTCAAAGATCATAACGGCAATCGGGAGATCCATCAGTTCAATAATTACGGCAGCACCATGTCTATTCAGGACGGTGAAGGCCATGCGCAGTTCTATCGCTATGCCAGCAGCACAAATGCACAGAAGGCAAGTCAGCTGACGCTATCTTCTAAGCTGCAGAATACGGTGGTCAATCTGGCACGCAACGGCAGCTTTGAGTGGGAGGCTTACTGGACTGGCGACAGCGGGAACGCCAGCACCGGTAAGTGGGAATACACGAAGGAATCCACCTATTTGGAGTGGGAGGCTCTGAAGATCCAGCGCACAGCAGGAGGAACACCATATAGCGTTCGAGCGACAGACGATGCGGTATGTGCGATCCAGCCAGGGAAAACATATACCCTCTCTGCCTATGTACGAACGACTGGCATGAGCGGCACTGGCGATGGTGCGCAGCTGCTGCTGAAGCTGAAAAGCAGCGGCGCCACGGTAGCCAGCAGCCGATCTATCAGCAGCAACTCCAATTGGACCAGACTGGAGGTTACCTACACGCATCCGGAGAATGCGACGTCGGATAGTCTGGTGGTACATCTGTCCAACCGCTCGGTGGGTACTGCCTACTTTGATTGCGTTCAGTTGGAAGAGAGTGCAAATGCCAGTCGGTACAACATCATGGAGAACGGAGACTTCCGTACCGGGAAGTGGGATACTTGGTCGGTGTTCGGATGGCGCTTTGGAGACGATTGCACATCCAGCGAGACGAAGGTAACAGCCCCCGGCAGTTCTGCCGCTCCGCAGATGGACCGCAGCAGTATGCGCTTTGTAGGCGGGACCAGTCTTAACAAACAGGCTTATCAGAACATCCTCATTTCCGGCAGTGCCGGAGATGTCTATGCATTAGGATGCTGGGCCGAAGGCGATTCCGTGCCGCTGACCTCCGGCACAAGCCGCAGATTCGGGATCGTGCTGCGTTTTTACTATTCGGATGGTACGGAGGGCGAGGAGATCGCCAGCTTCAATCCGGATTGCAACAGTCAGAACGACTGGCAGTATCTATCCCTGCGGGCAGTTGCAAAAAAAGCATATACCTCCATGCGGATATTGATGGTTTACGAGAGCAATGCCAATGTGGTATACTATGACGGTATTCAGCTGTACAAGGAAGAGTTCGGCCATAGCTATGTCTACGATGCCGATGGCAATGTTATCAGCGTAACGGATCTGCAGAAGCAGACGACCACCTACGAATATAAGAACAACGATCTGGTAAAGATGATCCTGCCCAGCGGCGCTAAGCAGACCTACACCTATGATAGCTATCACAATGTGCTGTCTGCCACCAGTCCGGAGGGTGTGGTTTCCAATTTCACCTATGATGCCTACGGAAACAATACCAAGGTGACATTGGGCAGCGATGCAAAGAAAATCTCTGCTGCGGCCACTTATACCACGAATGGGAATCAGCTGGCATCAGTAAAAGATACGAGAGGTAATACGACTTCCTACGGATATGATGCACAGACAGGACTGTTGAATTGGGTACAGGCCCCTGGGGAAACAGAGAGTACACGAACCAATTATAGCTACGATGATCAGTTGCGCAGTTCAGGTATTAAGCAAGGGAGCTCGCAAATAGGTTACACCTATTCTGGAGAACTTATGAGTGCCGTTTCTACGGCTTCTGGAACAGAGTATCTTTTTGGCTACACAACATTTGATGCCTTAAGCAGCGTAAAAATCGGGCAGCGGACATTGGTGAGCTATACTTACTCCAAGGATGCCAATCACTGGCTTACTCGTTCTGACTATGGAAACGGTGACTATGTTACCTATGATTACGATAAATTTGGACGACTTGTCAGAACGGGGTATGAAGATAAAGCTGATGCGATTTCCTATAGCTATGACAGCAATGGAAATCTGGGCTTGCGATTAGATAACCTCTCTGGACGAAATTCAAAGTATTTCTATGATTTTCAGGATCGTCTTATGCGATATGAAGAGACAGGGGATGATTATAGCAATACCGTTCAGTGGGGATATGATGATAAGAATAACCTATCGTCTCAAACACAAATCCTGAACGGAACTACCTATACATCCAAATACACATACGACGATGATAATCGTGTTACCAACACAACGGAAGGAGAAACCAGTGCTACCTATACCTATGATAATTACGGACGTGTGACGAGTATTCAGGCAAAGAACGGAAGTAGCCAGATACTCAATACCGCAATTACATATAGGGATGAAGGCACGTCATCAACGTCTCCGCAGGTTCAGACGTGGAACAATGGAAAAACAACCTATACCTATTGGTATGATTCAAAAGGAAATATTTCTGGCATCTCGGATGGCAGCAGAACATTGGATTATTCATATAATTCATCAGGGCAACTTTCAAGAATTGATGAGGAAGATGAAGAAGTTAGATGGCTGTATACATACTATGCCGGAGGAAATTTGAAGCAAAAGATTCTGGTAGATCGATCTGAGGATCGAACTTATCAGACAGTTCTCGCTACCTATAGCTATGGAGACGGAGAGTGGAAGGACTTATTAACTGCCTATAACGGAAAAGCTATTACTTATGATACAATAGGCAATCCTCTGACAGATGGCACATGGACTTATACATGGCAACACGGACGCCAACTGGCAGCTATGAGCAAGACGAGCAGTAGTATATCCTTCTCTTACAATGCGGATGGCAAGCGTTTTTCTAAAACAGTAGACGGCACGAACTATTATTACACCTACCTTGGCGACCAATTGGTAGAAATGACATGGGACAGCAATAAAATGCATTTTACATACGACTGTATGGGCCCGCTGTCTGTGATTTACAATGGAATAGAATACTTCTATCTGAAAAACGCACAAGGAGATATAGTAGGTATCGTAAATGCCACGGGCAAGCAAGTTGTAGGATATAGCTATGATCCGTGGGGGAAATTGGAATATGTTACCGGAAGTGAATCTAAAACTGTTGGTAAGTATAATCCATTCCGTTACCGCAGTTACATTTACGATACGGAAACAGAATTATACTACCTCAATAGCCGGTATTATAATCCTGTTTGGGGACGGTTTATCAATGCGGATGGATATGCTTCCACCGGTCAAGGAATTACGGGATATAATATGTTCTCGTATTGCAATGACAACCCGATAAGTTTGTGTGATTCTGAAGGGACTGTTCCACTCCGCAACACGATGACCATGATGACAGATGGCGGTGGACTTATACCGGCATACAAGAAGGTTGACCGGACTATTACAAACCTACTGACCGATAGCAACATTTATGGCACTATTGTAAATGGACTGGATATGGTTCGTGAGGGTATGAGCTATTCATGTGTCAAGGGTGTAAGTAATGCCGTTCGTCCAGCCAACATTGGAGCTGGCATATTTGCAAAGCAGTGTGAAGCGGAGCTGCAGCTGATCAAAAGTACAAGCGAGAAGATGAGAGGCGCATTGTCAAAGCTGGCCTATGGCGCAGTGGCTATAGATGTCGGCATAGGCATTTATGATAATATTCAGGCAAATGCGCCAGTTAAGAAAATTGTTACTGATGCTGCGGTAGATACTGCATTTACTGGCGGAACGGTATGGGTGTCAGCAAAGATAGGAGCTGCTGTAGGAACAGCGATTGGTGGTCCTGTTGGTACACTTATTGGAATAGGCTTTGGCTGGGCAGTAGGAACTGCTATTTATGCCGTTACAGATATGTGGAGGTACAAGGGAAAAACTGCGAGGAGGTGGGCTAAGGATTATGCAAACGCATGGTAATGAAGAATATATAAAGGCGTTTATTGAATACGGATTTCACCCGCTTAAGCGGTACAAATGCTTTACTCGCAGCGTCCTTGTTTTAGCTTGTAGTTTTGTTCCGTTGCTCTTTCAGAAATTTATGGAGGTAGACTTCCCAATACTTGGTTTCTTTTCCGTAGGAGTTGGAGCTATTGTTTCTGTATTGCTTATCGTTCTTTGTAATAGGCGTGGATCCCTATACCTGAATCGATTTATTCACGATGGTTTGATATTGCTGGATTTTTCTGTTTCCATGCTGTTATTTGCTTATCAGACAGTAATGATTGATGCAGGCCCAAAACCATGGATACTTGTGTTGCTTTGTTTAGCATGGATTATTTTTGTAACAGCTGTAATAGTTATTAGACGCAATGCTGTAATGCGAGGATATGATTATAGGCTTAAAGAAAGAGGGCAACACAGTAACATAGAGGCATATGCAGCGCTGGGCGGTGTTTTAGGCATTTTTTCAGCGAAGCTAATGCCTATACAAGAAGTATCAAATCAATATATAATGGGAATGTGCATACTGTGTAGTTTCTTGGCAAGCATAGGAACACTGAATTTTTTGAAAGTCTACTACGCTAAAAAGTATCATCTAACAGCAGACATAGATAACAAGTAAACTCACAAAAGAGGAAACGGCTCAATTACGAGCCGTTTCCTCTGATAGAAATGACTTGGGGCAGCAATAAAATGCACTTCACCTACGACAGCATTGGCCCAATGTCGGTAATCTATAACGGAACGGAATACTTCTATTTGATGAACGCACAGGGAGATATAACCGGTATTATAGATGCGACGGGGAATCAAGTAGTCTCCTATATTTATGATCCATGGGGTGCTCCCGTGTCTACTAAAGGAACGTTGGCGTCTACCTTGGGTACTGCAAATCCTCTGCGATACCGTGCGTACATCTACGATACAGAGACAAAACTCTACTACCTCAATAGCCGATATTATAATCCTGTTTGGGGACGGTTTATCAATGCGGATGAGTACGCTTCAACAAATACTAATAGCGTAAAGTCCGCAAATGCTTTCGCCTATTGTGAAAACGATCCTGTAAACAAAGTGGACGGAAATGGAGATATCCCGCTTCCAGTGATTGGCGCACTGATTGGCGGCGTCACAAATGCGCTTGCAACCGCTATAAATGGTGGAAGTGCGGGAGAAATCGTAGAAAGCGCTCTGGTTGGCGCTACTCTTGGCGCAATGTTTGCTTACACGCATACAGCTACACTTATTTTCCGGATAGGTGGGAGCATCGCAAATGGGCTTATCACAACATTGAGTTGTCATAATCGAGGCGTATCTTGGGGAACAAGTATTGCGTGCGGGTTACTCACGACTGCGACTACAATGGCGACCAGTTCATTAAGCGCACGATTTGGTGAGTATTGCCTTGAAGCAGCGGTGACAGATCTTACATTTGGATTTGGCGGTAATTTAGTATCAACAACCGTTGCTTCTAATGTTCCAGCGGATCCGAAACCTAAAAACACATATAAAGGAGGTATTTCAAAGCAAAAGCAAGAATTACAGCAGCGTCGATATGGCTCATGGAGTAAATGGGGCAAAGGAATGCGGCCAGAATATGTTTAATTGTACACGAATTATACGAAAGGAGAACAGATAAAAATGAAAACAGCAAAGTCTTCCAATATTGGCGGGGTAGCGCTTTTTTTCGCCATTGGAATTGTTGCGATTGCGGGGTTGTGCTATGTGAAAAGTGGGGCAGAGATAATTTATGCGATGGCTGGGATAGTTGTGGTTTTTGGTACGGTATTCTTTTGGCCGGATTGGTTTTCTTACGAATTGACACCGGAGGGAATTCATCGAAGCTGGCTTGGCATAGCACATAGACAGGTGATTCCGTGGGAGGAAATCAGAGATGCGGAGAGACTCAACTGGCGCAGCTCAACGATCGTTGTTTCTACAAAGAAGGCACGGCATCCCGCTCCTACTCGAAAGAAAAGCTATGCCAACGGGAATAAAGCCTACGGTGATATGATTGCGGGACGCAGTTTTGCCTTGAAGGATAAACCGGAAATTGTGGACTGTATTCGTGCCTATCATGGAGAATTTGCTTATGACTACAAGGAGCCGTAAGCATAGTGAAACTTAAAGAAACGGGCTAAAGATAAATATTTGGATGACACCCCGGAGATTTTGGACTGCATCTACAAGTATCATGGCAAGCTGAGCAACTATGACCCTAAGCGACATATCTAACGCCAGAAACGCTAATTTCCGGGTGCCAGACTAAAGTGCCCTGACCAAAAAATCAAACCGGTCTTGTGATGACTTCTGTCGCCGCAAGGCCGGTTTGTTTTTATGAATGGATGTGAGGAGTCGAAACCAGTTGAGATGAAGAAGATGTACTAAAAGGCCCCCTTACACTAAAAGAAAAGTTCCGCAAAGAGCACGCCTAATAATCAGCTTATGTCTCTCTTGACATATATTAACGGTCGTGCTATACTCCCTAGCAGGAAACGAACAAACGTTCTAATTTGCGGGTGCATTG
>ENA-OOXA01000543-OOXA01000543.1-human-gut-metagenome-genome-assembly--contig:-NODE-543-length-26736-cov-3.624452_pt1 | contig 26736 bp, 25 predicted proteins | sample MGYA00241581_ERZ501331 | MGnify/ENA primary metagenome ERZ501331 (study PRJEB25962, sample SAMEA2042982) | human gut metagenome | biome: human gut; feature: human-associated habitat; material: faeces...
GAGCTGAGCAACAACCGTGCCGAGCGCAGCATTAAACCATTTGTGATGGGGCGGAAAAATTGGCTCTTTGCCAATACGCCCGGTGGCGCGCAGGCCAGCGCCGTGATCTACAGCCTGATTGAAACGGCGAAGGAGAATGGCCTTGATCCGTACCGTTATCTGCTGTGGGTTCTGCAAAACGCGCCGCAACTGAGCGAAACTGATGAAACATGGGCTGAAAAGCTGCTTCCCGCGAGAGCCCCGAAAGAATGCTATATGCCTCATAAATAAAAGACCGCCATCTCGGTGAGCAGCAGCTCCTTGAGATGGCGGCCTTTTTATACGCGGGGAGGTTTGACGCTTACCTCACATTAGTCTAACAAAGCCCTTTTTCGTATTCGTATGCTAAAAGCAGCTTAATTTGCAAAAAAAGCAGGGCGATAGTGAATAACGCGGATATAGGAATATGTCTCAAAATATTTACTCAGAGGATAGTTATAATGTTTCGAATTATGCGAATTCACAAAGATATTTTCGAATGAACTTCCTGCAGTTCGAACAATCACAGAATGCCGTATGTCATTTGCAGATCTACCTAGTTGGACAACATCTCCCCTCTGAATCGAACTCGCATCATAGTTACTATACAGAACTGCTGTAGTACTTCCAAGTCCAAATGGACCCAAACCGCTGCCCGTATTTCCTAAAGCAAAATTTCCATGTGATGTTGCACTTTCCCACGGGCTGCTACCACCGTTTTTGTGTGCAAACCAACTGGTCGTATACCAATCACTGTTATTGTGATGATACATGCGGTAGTGAGCTGCAATGTTTTGTGCATTGGCAGTCTCATCACCATTTACCCAACCGCCATATCCGGCCCATACACACTGTGACACAAAGTTTGTGCAATCCTTATCGGCTTCATAAAAAAGTGAATTTTCTGTAAGCGCATAGCAATCGCTATAATTAACCGCTTTGTTTGCATCGTATGCCACAATTAAAGCATTACGCATGCTACTTGCTTTAGTATCTTCGACGGATGTATTGAGTACCTGCGTCTCCTTGGGATCTATAGGCGTTCCATAAAGCATTTTAGTATGAGGCAATGCTTTTGCTTTCGCAAGTTCTTCATTTAATAAGCGCTTCAATTCCGAAACTACAGTCGTTCCAGTTTTTTTCGCTGAAGAAGTCTTTGCATCTTCAATCCATTCTTCGTCGCCTTCGCGAGTTATAGCCGAGATTTTCCAATTATCATCGCTTGCTTTTAACGTAAATGTAAAATCAATTACCCCAAGTGTTTTCTCGCTCTTACCATCATGCCAAATATTTGCCTCATAACTCAATTTTACATCGGCAACGATTTCGTCATCAACTGCGCTGATATTACTAAATTCAGGATCAATCGAAATGTTACTATATCTGCTATCCCATAAGCTGTCATATTCAATTCGATAGTCAGTAAGTAGGGCAAAAACAGTTGTGCTCTCCGTATCCCAAAAAAAATCAGAATAGTCGAGCGGTGTTAACTCTACAAGAGATGTTGAATATGCATCAAGAAAGTCTACAATTAATTCCTCAGCAGCGGAATTTATTTTGATATTCTCTTTTTCGATAGCCATAGCATTGCAGAGCAAGACTGACATAATGATAATCGCAGAAAGGATATTTCGAATAGATGTCCTCATAATATACCTCCTTGTATAAAATTGCTTAGTAGCCTGCCATTTGTAAAAGTGTGCTTGCGACAGGCTGTCTCCCCCATCGCCGCTTATCAGGATAACTTATCCCCCATAGACATAAGTCCAATAGAAATGTTCCCAACATAGCCGCACCCCAAACAAGTAGCATTACTTCCGGGCGTTCTAGCATAATGCTGTGCCAAAACAAACTCACCACAGCCGCCATTACAAAGCCCTCTGTGATAAGTTGCATTATATTTCGTCCAAGAGTTGCCGCTATGAATGTGTAGTCTACTTAAACTGTTACTAGCAATCGTTCTCGCATTATATTCAACTCTCTTTCTATCGTTGTTATGAGAATTGATGAGGAAAGAATTGCCACCAGTTGCAACGCAAATAACAGAGTGTGATTGTGTTGCACCTCTCCCAAAAAAGCCAACATCTGCAACACAGAAAGAATCTGGGCTTGGATCAGTATCAAAAGTGGATGCATAATATGAAGAAAGTTCTTTTCTTAGTTCAGTTGATTTTCTCCACGCCTCTCCGCAAATATGCGTATTCGTACACGTATGACCAACTCTTGCGTCATGGGTACTATCTGTGCAAATACTGCCATTATTGTTATAATACCAGTTACTCGTTGTGCCAAGTCCGGCCGCTTTTAAGCACTGCGACACATAGTTCGCACAGTCGCCGCCCGATGCATTAAAGTTTTTATATTGTTTATTATAGTAAGTATAATCTGCAACATCCCCAGATGAAAACGAGTAGTTTCCAACATAGGCGTCTGCATAACTAACTGCTGCAGAACGAGAAAACGACGATGCTAACGCAGAGAATGTTGATACATTACCTCTTGTATCATAGTGTGGTAAAATTTCGTTGTCAAAATCATTCGCTTTACTAACGGTGTTGTTAAAGCCACTAATATCACTTTCGTCATAAATATCTTGGACAATTTGATAGCTAGTATCTCCAGCATTCGGAGCAAGTGTTAATGTATGCCACGTTCCAAATCCAGACGAAACCGGATCAGGAAAATCATCACTATACCATGTATACTCCACCCACTCGTATACTTTGCAAGACACAAGTCCGTTTTCCATTGTTGTAATGTCCTGAGGCTCCCCAGTAAAGGCTTCCCAGCTCAGCAAATGAAGCTTGCATGATTCAAAGTAATCCATCATGCCGCTTGTTCTTAAATCTGTGTTCGTCTTCGCCTCCATGGCCATCGCTGGAGCTTCAACATCATTACACACTAACGCAGGATAATCCATACTATCAGCAGTGTATCCTGCACCAAAGCTTGCTGTCATTAGCTTAGCATTTCTATAATCAAAATAGTTATCAACCGAGATCATCATCTCGCTGTTCGTATTCGCATCGTCGTTAGCCCTCGCTCCAATAGCAAAAAGGGGAAGTCCTGCAACAACAAGGCATACTGCGAGTATGATTTTGGTTATCTTCTTTTTCATATCTTTCTCCTTTACAAAAGCACTGATTCGAGCCGCTCAACAAAATCGAGGATTTGGTTGCAGTATGGATTCTGTGATGAAAAAATGGCATAATAGCTCAGTGTATATGGATAGTCTTCATTCAAAATTGTTTGTGCAGATGGATAAACCCCGTCAACTGTAACAACAGAACCATTAATACCAACTTCTCCGGTCAATAAGCTAAAATAGTATGGCCACACGCCCGTTCCATTTAGGTTTTTTTCTATAATGGCCTGTGCAGGGTTATCAGAATCGGCCGCCGAAACTATGTTTTTCGAAGTTGCAACGAGGTCAAAGCACATTGAAAGTTCCTGCCAAAGTTCAACTTCCAAGTCCAAATATCCCATTGACGGAATAATGGGTTCGCCCCCTGTTCTATCCCAATAAATCTGTGCATCTGTTGTATACGCATCCACAATCTGCGACTGATTCAGGTTATACAACTCACTGCTATTATTACGGACAAATACGATTGCATCTTTTTGAATCGGTATTGCTCGAAACTGTGAAAACCCTTCCAAGATTTCATCATTGCAGGGAATTAAAATGACGTCACTACTATTAGTTAAAAGAGATGTAATACACTCCTCCAGAGGCGCACGGTTACAAAAATCACTTAGAAGCATAGTCTTTTGATGCATCGAATCGGAATAAAACCAATCACAGATACCAGCCCATGTTGGTTGGTCGCAAACAAGCACGGAAAAATTGGGAATCATAGCCGTATTTGGTTTTTCTTCCTCGTTCGATTCGATTTCTTCGTAAGCCCCCAAGGATTTCTCACCGTATTCTTCAAGAGCATTTCTGGAAATAAAATCATCCAAGATGCCGTCCAGTTCATTTTGGCGGACGTTTTCCATAAAGCTATTTACCGTAGGATCTAAAGACTGTACATCACTTGGAAATAGGACGCAGTAATATCCCCATTCATCTCTTGCAAACACATATTGACGACTTTCGCTCTGCAAGTATTCCTCGCAGTACTCGCTTTCAGTATATCTACAGATTGAAAAAATCCATCCTAGATTTTCCGCCGCAAAAGTATCAGCATGGAATACTGAAAAAACAGTCTGATCGGTGATGTAAAAACTTTCCGACGGATTAACGATTACTTGATTAGACAGCTCACAAGGCAACGCAAGGGAAAATGCACCATTGGTGAAAACAGTCTCTTGAGGTTCAAATGCAGCGTTTCCTTGCTTATTAAAGCATCCACTAACCATTGAAATTAGCCAAAGTAACATCAAAGCAAAAAAGCATTTTCTATTCACGGAGTTCTCCTCCAAGATATTCACGTCACGCTAAATTAATAGCGTAATATGCATCTGCTGAGCTGAATTTTGAGTTATTACGATCATTCGTGTGTCCAGTATATCGATGCGAGACAGTATCATTCAAAGTGCAGAGCGTAATATGTCCTTCCCAGTAAACAATATTGCCAGCATTACAAGTCTTATATGTCACAGCATATCCGCCGACCTCATTACTCGTAATAAAATCGATTAACCTAGACGCACTTACCCATGTGAGTGATCCATAATACCAATCACTTGTAGGTAAGATTCCGCCGGCTACCATGCATTGAGACACAAAGCAAGCGCAATCATTATGGCAATGGCCAAGCGCCATACACGACGGATAATCTGTGGTGTTCCAAAAACTGCGGTCCACATAAACATACGTTTTGTTGCCATTCTTGTCATAGAATGTATGCCCGCATGTTGTCGAAGGTGTATAGCCGCCAAGATCAGGATCGTTCTGATGATAGCCATAGCCAGGGGCCGTGTGTTGCCATGCGTAATCTCTCGCAGCTACGCGATTATAATTATCAGCTGCGGCAAGAGGAACTACCGCCTGCAAGGAACTCAAATCAGATGCCAAACAAACATCAATTTCTTCCTCCGCAGATTTCTTCAAGTCCTCAAAGGAAAGCGGCTTGATTTCACTCTCTGATTCAACAGCGTAATCCCCATGACGTTGCTCAATTGTGACATTGCTAAATGTTCCGTCGCTATTGTACTTCGCTGCAAAGGAAATCTCGAGTGTTAATAACGTCGGTACTCCAATACACTCAGCTGCGTCAACGAAATTATTTGCTACCAAAGAGATGATATCTTCCGCCTGGGCTGAAGTAATATGCATCGAATTCTTCAAAGTATCGACTGCTCTCTTTGTAGTAAGCGCACTATTTCCTTTGCTGTCCATCGAAAGTTTGCTTGCTACTGCAGACGAACTGCTTGTCTCAACTCCATAGTCAACAGATTTACGAAGTTCAGCAACAGCCGCCTTACCATATTTTTGCGCAAAGTCTGCAGGGACGATCTCAGCAAGAGAAGATATATTTAGTTTTTCCTTAATTCCTAACATGTATGGCAAAGAATCAACACTTGTATATTTTAAGGTAGTATAAGCCCCCAAAGGCACTGTTGCTAAGATTTCATCCCCAGTAATTGTGAGTTCTGAGACAGATGAAGAATAATCTGACAAGATATAATGTTCTGAGAAATTTTCAAAAAACCATGATTTCACATATTCTTCGACAGCGTTTTCGATTACATCCACATTATCGGCAGAAAAGGTTGCCTGAGGTGTTGAAAAAGTGCTAAAAAGCATCAACAACGCCAAAAACATGCATAAACTCTTTTTCCATTTATACTGTCTCATTTTATCCTCCAAATCTATTGAAATATACGACAGAGTGAATTGGTATTGGCCGTTAATAAATAATTAGCCCATTGTTATCACCTTCTTTACTCATTTTCCTATTTATACGATGAAATAAATTGATTTTGGACAAATAATTCATATTTTAGCAAAGGCATTTTTCTTACACTTATTAGATAGATAAATCTTATAAAAGGGATCATTTGTCCATTAACAGAAATTAAAGAAGATGGACGAGCTTTATCTCAATCAGTTAACTATTTTTTCTTGCCAATTTTTCTTTATCCTTGGCCCATATAGTTATAAATAGTGTAGCTATACCTGCTTTCGCGTCGTCGTAGTATTGCAGTGAGATGAGTGTTAAAACTTTTTTCAAGAAGGCGGTCTCCTCCCTATGAGGACACCACCGATATCACTTAGGAGCAATTTGAAAATATAGTCCTAAAGTAATCTCTTATAAAACAATCTCTTATATAGAATCTTATCGTAAATACTGATATACTTATAGGCAATAGCGGCATATGCGTTAGGAGGTAACCCAAATATGGCAGAATACATTCGTGAAGTCGAAAAAATTATTGATGCCTATCATAAACAAAATCCATTATTTTCTCTGAATAGAAAAACAGCATTATATAATGCACTAACCGTCTTTGAGGATGCTTGCCGCTTGGGTGGCACAACAAATCTTGCACAAATCGGTGATAGCTTGGAGTATTCAATGCTAATCCGAGAGCAGTTAGATTCATTAAATGTTCTAATTCAATGGATATTCCAGGACTGTTCGCATAAAGACACAGATACTTTGGAAATGAAAATCATATTTGAGCGATATTTAGAAGCTGCACAGCTACTGGAGTTGCAAGCAAAGCCATACTCGCCGATTTGTAGTGCGTATATTAGTTATTCAAGAGGATATTTTTCTGCAACGGTCAATGAAACGCAAAAAAAGATAACTTTCTTGGATAATCCCGAAAATCGAAGTATCGTAATATCCGATATGGTTGAATCAATTTTAAGAGATCAATCAACGGGTCTTAAATTTCCTCCAGTCCAGGACTTGTCATTGGCAAACAGTAAACTCATAGCTTCTATTAAGTTTCAAGATGGATGCATTTCATATAGTACCGATGAAAGCATATGGGATTCTTTTTATGTTCTACGTAACGCAGATATAAGTCGCTGGATTTTTCAGCAGCTTTGCGTAGCTGCGCATCCGTGATCAAAATTCACCGCCTCCTTCTTTGTATAGTATCTCAAGTTGCTTTTTTGCTCTCTGATCAATTTTCTGTGCCCAAGATAATGTAATGCCTAGCATCTTTGAAATTTCCCGTAAACTGTAACCGTGATAGTACTTCAGCCAGATAACATGACGCTGTTGCTCCGGAAGCTTGAGGATAGCTTCTGTAAGCAAATCATCTGTGTGAAGTTCGGAACTCAGGCCGCTAAGAATTTCATCGTTGTATTCTGCGGCGGGATGCCGGCCATTCATTCGCAGCATGTCAGTTACTCTGTTATTAACTATAGTTACGACGAACTGCTTTGTTTTTGGACTCACTGGATCAATAGCCGTAATATTTTCAGCTATTTTCATAAATGCATGATGTACTGCGTCCTCTGTGTCTTGTTCATGATGTAAGCGCTTGTAAGCGACATAATACATAAGGCCACGATATTTCTGGTATATGTCTTCAAACTTGTTTTTGTCTTCCTCTGTTTCGATTACTTGAAGATAAATCAGCATAGCCCTAACTCCTACTTATTATATTCGTATTATATCAAGGTACCAAAAATGTGTCCAGTGATTATGAATTGATTTTCATCAGCCTGACTAAAACCGGAATGCACTTGTCACATGATAAGGGATTGTTAGAGTTCGTTCAGCATAAATCTCTATTACCAAGCGATTTTTAATCCTTGCGTTTTTCTCAATCAATCTGCCCTAACAAAGGCAGATGATGCTTTATTTTTTTGAAAGGCAAGTTTAGAACTCTCATTTTTAAAGGAAAATTCAGATGGTTTTTAATGCTTGGACTTTAGAAGTAATGAAAGCTCGCATGTCTTCAATAGACTTTCGGAGTTGCGAATCATTAAATCTCGTATTATATGTGTTTTCAGAATGTGTCCAGCGATTATAAATTATTTTTCATTTACCAACGATTCTATCCCTTGCGTTTTTCAATTCATCCGCTCCGTCAAAGACAAATAGTGCTTTAATTTTCTGAAAGGCAATCCCTGTTCGGATTAGAATTCTCATCTTTATGGAAGTATTTAAGTGGTTTCCGGAGTTTGGGCTTTAGAAGTAACAAAAGCTCGCATGTCTTCAATAGACCTCCGGAGCTGCGAATCATTAAACCGCGCATTATATGTGTTTTCAGGATGATGAATTTGGTGTCGAATGTATTCTGTCATGCATATCTGCTGCTCTCGCGTTGTGCCATTGGCGCTGATTTTTTTATAAGGAACGGTTGTCTTACCTTGCTTATACTCGTTAAGCCATCCCTGTTCTTCGAGGTAGCCATATAATTCGTCGTGATACCCTTCAGATATCTCGGAAAATGCAAGATAATTGACTTCATTAAGTGAAGGAAAAGGTAACTGTCCCGAGCGCACAGCCTCAACACGTTTTTGAGATCCATCCGCACAAATCAGTCGGATATTTTTGAAGTCGAGCGCATTAACAAGTACCGCGCTATGAGTAGTGACGATTACTTGGACATTGCTTTCAGTGGAGAGTGCGATCAATGCATTGATAAGTTTTTTCTGGTTTTCTGAATGCTGTGACGTCTCCGGCTCCTCAATGGCGTAAATAATGCCGGGAGCATTTGCTTCATCCTTGCGACGCTCAACTTCTGCACGAAAGAAATTAAGCAATATCAGTCGCTTAGATCCGCTACCACGTTTGTTAATAGGAATGCTCTCATCTCCGGAAATAGTGACCGATTTGAACACATCTGCCCATTTCAGGCTCGAAGCAGGTGGAATGACAGGACTCAATGTATTGGCTATATCAGGACTCATCTCTCGCAGCTTTTCAAGAGTACGCGTCGCAACCTCTTGCAGCTTTCCTTCTACAATTTCTGCGACATGATCTAAGGTTTGGCTGATATCTTCATCTTGCAATATCTCTTTTACGGCCGCATGCAAAGGATCTTGAACTTCGCTGTCACTATCACTGTTCTTTCGGTCGGCTTGAAATAAGGAGTAAACCGGAAGGTACTTTTGGAGCTTCTCCCAAATGGGTTTGGCATCACCTTTAGTTACATCAAGCTCGACTGAATTGACCTGCAAATCATCACCGTAATAGCTCCAAATTGCTGTTCGCATTGCAGAGTTTCTCGTCTTATCTTCACATGGGATATCTCTCGTCTCAATTATTTTTCTAAGATCACTATCTTTTTTAGTAAGTAGGTCTGCACATTCCGGATTCGTCGGATGCATCGCACAAATAAAAACTTTTGGTGTACCTGCATTAGGATAGGCCTCCCAGAAATCATTGCCGTACTCCTCACGGTACAGTTCCTTGGAAAACGGAATTTCCATGTTTTCCTTTTCTTCGGTCACCAGACGATTCAGCTCTGCACGAGCCTTTTCTCTGTCCGTGAATGTGGCCACGCCCGATGGAGAGGGAAACTCGCCCTGATCCGCATCGGCCCAGGAATGGACGATGGTATAGGCGCCCTTCACGCTTCTGCGGTACATTCTCGCCACATGACTGTTCTCAGGCAGTGCCAGCCAATCTTCAATAGCGGCACGGTCTTCCTTACGGAACATCTCTACAAACTTTGTGCGAAACGCCGCGCGAGGCAAGCACTGACCGATGGAGCGGTGAAAATGGTATAAATGCCGGTATACCGCAGCAAGGAAACCGTCAGTGCTATCCGCCTCGACGGGCCTTTGCTCCATGCACAGCCGCCCGCCGCAGATCCTGCATTTCCCGACCAGACACAGCTGATAGGGCTTTATGTCCTTCAGGCTGTTGTAGGTCAGGCTCCATTGGACTTGCTCCATGTTCTCCGCCAAATGCGCGGCCATTCCAAGGGCATCCCTGCAAGCGACCGGTGGACACGAGCAAAGTCTCTCATGCTCATGCCGGCAATATGTTCTCTCACACATTTATGCTGTCTCCTTCTTTTTCTCTTTGTTTCGTTCCTTTTCGCATAGCCGGATCAGCTTCTGGCACCGATCCATCTCAAAGCCTCCGATGTGGGCAAGCTCTTCAGAGAGTCTCAGCTTCTTTGCCATCCACTTATAGCCCTGCGTTCTGCTCATTCCCCGCTCTTTCCAGAAGCTGTCAAAGATCTGATGGGTCTCCATCCGCTTCATGCGAAGGGCTTCGTTGGCAAGATTGCCCAGCGGCCGCGCGCTGCCCTTATGACAGCCCACACGGGCATTGCAGTTCTGACATTGATAAAATTTCTCGCGTTCCAAGCCCGGTCTTTTTGCCGCCGCGGGGCCATACACCTTTGCTGCGGGAACAAGATGGACTGCGCCGCCGCAATAGCGGCAGATCGTCGGAATCTCTACCAAAGGCATCCCTCCTTACGCCGCTTTCGCAGCAGCTGGCTGCGCGGCTTTTTGAGTTTTCTTCTGTGCTTCCGGCCGCATGGCGTTTTGCAGATAGTAAGCATCCTGCGTGGCAAGCGTCAGCATTCCGCCCTGCGCGATCCCCAGCGTGACCGTGCCGCTCAAGGCTTTCAGGCAGGTGACAAGCTGCTTTGCGTTGAACCAGTAGTCCCCCGCAGGAGCGCCGGTCAATGCAATTACCTCAATGGGTGCCGATGCGCTGACGCAATCGCCTGCGCATTGGAATACAAGGCGCTGATCCTGAAAGCTCAGCTTCACCCGGTTTCCGGTGCCAATGCTTAGGACGGACGAGAGCGCCGCTCTCATGTCGTGAATATCCGTCAGCACGGTAAACGCATTCCGGATGCTGCCTACCAACTGATCCGTATCGATGTAGCCGCCCTCCATGAGCCGCGCGCTGAAAAGGAAGTTCTCGCGGAAAAAGACGATGCTCTTTCCCGTGGTGCCGACGCGGAATTCATCCTTGTCCTGGCACATATTCGAGAGCTTTCCAAGCGAGGCGGCGGGGATGAGCAGGCTCACATCACCCGTGCTCTGATTGTCACCTCTGGCCGTCACGATACAGTTTCCGTTGCTGCCGGCCGCGCGCAGTCCCGTGCTGGTAAACATGAGATTGACGCACTTGAGAAGCGGCTTGCTGTTATCCTGTGCGGTTGCAAATACGGTGTGCTGCGCCATAGCGGGAATCCCGCTGAGTTTGACGGTATCCTCCGGAAAAGGAAGATCCGGCTTTGGAAAAGCGCCTCGCTCCCATACATCCACTTCATAGCAGGCGTCTCCGCTTCTGAGCGTCATGCGTCCCTGATTTTCCGCCCGGCAGAGCTGCACGGTATCCTGCGGCAGCCGTAAGAGCATTTCTGCAAGCATCTTCGCTCCAAATACCAGCGCCCCATTCTCCTGAACGGCACAGGGGAGCTTTTCCTCCAGCGCCGCCTCCAAGTTGGTCGAGGTGACGGTGAGCTTTCCGGCGGCGGCATCTGCCTCCAGCAAAACGCCCCGGAGCACGTCCAACGGCGAATCCGCCGGTGCGATGGCTGATGCACGCTTGATGGCGCTCAGCATTTCCGCCCGATTGATCGTTACATTCAAATAATCTCCTCCTTTACGCAGCAAAGCCGAAGATCGACAGTTGGTTTTCATCCACCTCTGCCTTCTTCGACTTCCGTTTCTTCTGTTCTTCCGCAGTCCTGGCAAGCAGCCCTTCATAGAGTGCCTGACGCACTTGCGCCTGCGCCGTGTGCACGCCGAAGGAATCCTTTGCTGCGGGCGCCTTTTGTTCTTCTGCCGCAGTATCTTTCGGCTGTGCAGCGGTAATGTTCCTTTTCCGCTCCGGGTTCATGACCGCCATTTTCCGAAAGGCCGCCGCAATATCCTCCACATTATCCCGGATTCCCAGTGCCAGCTCCTTTGCCATCTGTGAGGTCAGGTCCTTTACATCACTCATGGCCGCAAGGCCCTCTTCAGAAAATGTCCCCTCGATGATGCCTGCCACCGCCAGCTTGGAGGCCATCAGCTTCATGGCCTTTGCCTGCATGGTATCGGTGTAGTAGAGCATATATACCTCCACTCTGGGGGCGGTCTGATTGATCCGCCATGACCGGCGGGATGCCTGCCGCAGCGTAAAGAGGTTATAGCCCATGGAGTAGAAGATAATTGTGGTAAAGGCATTGAGGTCAAGGCCGGTTTCCACGCAGCGCGGGTTGGTAATGAGCACCTGCAAACCGTTCCTGACACGCTTGTTGACCCAGTCCTCCCGCTTATCCGTAGCGATCTGCGGCGTCAGGATCTCTGTCCGATAACCTTCCGAGCAAAGAAGCTTCTGGAGCTTTTTCTGTGAATCCGTGCGCGTCCAACTGGTATAGATGAGCACGCGCGCTCCGTTTGCCGCTTTCTGCCGCACCAGTTCCAATACCCGTTCCTCCTTGGGAAACAATCGGGAAAAATCGCCGCAGTTCTTTGGCGTTACAATGGGCATTCCGTTTATGGGATGCACTACCTCCGGCTGATCGTAGGGCTGATCCGGGTAAACCGTCAGCAAATTGAGATAGGTGGACAGGATCTTCTGCGCCGCCTTTCGGTCTGTGCGCAGGACTTTCTGCAATTCGTGTTCCGCCTCTTTGTAGGCCGTGCGTACATCCTCCGGCATCTCCAGCGGTACGGGGATCTCTTCGTAGTCCGGCAGGTTTTTACCCATGTCGGAGAGGGAGAGAAATGCCGTGTATTCCAGCAGGAAGCGGGAAAATACCAGCGGCGATACGCCGGGCAGCTGCTTTGACTTTGTTCTGCGCTTACTGGTGCGCCTATTGGAATTGTACTCCGCATCCTGTATCTCATAGGTATTTTCCACCACGCCGTACTCCGCATCGAAATCGCTGGGGCTTTTGTAGCGTTTGCCATCCTTGAGCATCAGCCCGGGAACAATGCGGTAGAGCAGGTGAAAAATGCCGGAGGAATAGCCGTTGATAAGCGTTGCCGTCATTCCGACAAAACACCTGGACGCGCCGTACAGCTCTGCCATGGCATCGCCCTGCCCGCTATTGTTGTTGTACTCGTGCAGCTCATCGCAGAGGAAGCCGCCGATGCGCCCGTGCAGCTTTTTCTTGATGTAGGTACTCAGGGGAAACCGCCGGTGCGCTCCGCGGATCGGGTAGAATGCACCCGGATTTTGGGCGATCTCAGTGAGCTGATCGAGAACACGCTCGTTTTTGGTACGACGCAGATGTGCCTGCGCGCCGTAGCGGTAGACCCATCCGTATTCTCCAATCTTCACCCAGTCGATCCGCTTGTCCGGATTGACCGCAGACCATAGCGGCGTACCGCAATGGGGGCAGGTGTGATTTTTCTTGTGCTCCTTCTGAAAAAAGAACTGGTCGGCCGGCACCGTATAGCGGCTGCCGTCCTCGCTGATCTCCATTTCGATCACACCGTCACAGTCTGGGCAGAGAAACGCGCGTCTGCGTCGATTCCAACGCACGGCGGGGTAACGCATATAGCCGTCCCGCGCCTGCTCCTTGGAAAAAACAGCGAATACGCTTTTGTCGCCCTCCTCATACATTGCATACAGGCGGTTGAGATCCCGAATCGTGCGCACCACCATGCCGTAGGTATCTGGGAGCGTTTCTCCAATCTCCCGCACCCACTTTTGTGTGACATGGGAGGGACACATGACGATGCCAAAGGATTTCCTGCCGTCTTTCCTCTTCTGATCGGCCCACAGCCCGTGCAAAGCGCCAAGAGCAGTCGAACCGATCTTCGTTTTGCCACTACCGCATTCTGCGATAATGAGCGCCACACGCTTACGCGCAAGCTGCCGCTTGACGGCTTCTGCCACCGCAAGCTGCGCATCGTAGAGAGAATATCCCACACGGCTCATGATGCAGTCGTTGATAGCGAGCACTTCATCGGAAAGCGGTTCCTTGGCAGGATCAAAAAGGGGGCATGAACTGATTGCGGATACGGTCAGCTACGGTAACGCCAAAGGTATTGAGATAGCCTGTGACATTTTCCACATTTTCAAAACCGTCTGGCATATTGGGGACTGCCCCGGGGATCTGGATGGCTCCACTCTGCAAGCCCTGCTCCAGCACCTCCACCACATTCTGATCCTGCGGCTTCAGATCCAGCACCCATGCATCTATCCGCTCTTTCAGGGAAATGACCTCCAGTTGCCGGAGATCTCCCCGTTGGCGCAGACTGTTGAGCACATAATCCTGAAATTCCGGGATCAGCGGCGCTGCCGTTTTGCGATCCAGTTCCTCAAAGAGCCGTCTTTGATCCCCGGTGGGACAGAAGATGTAGCACCTGCGGGGCTGCAGCTCCATCTGCTCCATATCTAGGAGGTTTGTATCCTCGTCTTCTCCGCACTTCTCTTTCGGGGCATCCTTCTGCACGGTATCCGCAGTCATCAGGGTTGCCACGGCGTAGATCCCATCGTGGGTGATCTGCCGCTGATAACTTTTGAGGCTGCTCTGGAGCATTCGGGTCGTGTCGTTTTGGGCGGCTTCTATCGTTGCACCGCCGTAGATGGCATCTGCCATTGCCCGCACCATTTCGGGATAGCCGCCGAAGCGGATGGCACTGATGATGCTGCCGTTTTGATCGTGGTCGAGTACCAGCGTATCCGCATAGACCGACAAGCGCACCTGTGCAGATGGGTCATAGTAACTCAGTTCGATCAGCTTGCTATTGGACATTCATTGCCTGACTCCTTTCTTTTGACGAAACAAAAAAAGACCGCAATCACTCCTATGAGCAATTACGGTTTCATTCTCGTCCTTATTACATTTCAAGTCGTTTGGGTTCGACGGTACTCGCAAGGAGCATGCCACATCTCTAAGCGGTAAAACTGCCATGAGCTGTGCAAAGGGCATACTACCTCCTTTCCACTCTTTCTTTCCTAACTTACTCCGCCCTAACTTACTTCGCCCTGAAATACAGCTTCATTGTAGCATTACGGGGAAAGACTGTATAGTTGGAGTTTTTCCATAGTAAAGGGAATGCTCTGGATAGTATATTTTTACCAAACCCCTTTCCTCAGCATAGCGGTGGGAACTGCATTACCTTTTAGCACAAGCCGACCCATGACAACGGCGAAGGCGGCGTTCTTTTCTTTATCGACTACTATCCCGGTGAATGGAGTGAGGACGTTCCACCAGTCATCGCAGGACATAGCGTTTTCTTCGCACAAACGGAGGACGATACATATCTGCTCAGAACACCGAGCGACGTCGAATACAGCGAGTCCGATCCCGCATTACCCCGGCTACCACAGATTGCCGGAGCACATCCGTGTGGTTGGCTACCGGGCGCATCTGCGCCGCAAGTTTGACGAGGCGGTAAAGTCCCTGCCGCAGAAGGATCAGGCAAATGCTGCGGCTTTGCAGGGACAGGCGTATTGCAGCAGACTGTTTTCTATTGAGCAGGAATTAGCAGAACTGCCACCCGAAGAACGATATACGCAGCGTCTGGAACGGTCCAAGCCCGTGATGGACGCTTTGTTGGCATGGGCAGAAACAACCAACGCTGCGCCAAAATCTGCGCTGGGCAAAGCCATATACTATCTGAAGGAACAGTGGCCGTATCTGATCCGTGTGCTGGAGGACGGACGGCTGGAGCTGAGCAACAACCTTGCCGAACGTTCCATAAAACCCTTTGTGATTGGCCGCAAAAACTGGCTCTTCGCCAATACCGCTGGTGGTGCTCAGTCCAGCAGTGTGATCTACAGTCTGATTGAAACGGCGAAAGAAAGTGGGCTGGATCCGTACCGCTATCTGACATGGCTGCTGACCAACGCACCGATTCTGGCCGCCAGGGACGATAGCTGGGCGGACAAGTTCCTGCCAGCCAACGCCCCGGCAGACTGCCATTCTTTACAACAGAACTCCTGATTTGAAATGGACCGTCTCAACGAGTACGGTCCATTTTTGCACCTATTTGACGCTTACGTATCAAAGTGACTAAAACGGAATATGACTTTGCTCGGTATCTGACCGAGAACGACCTTGCAGCCTAAAAGCAAGGGCAGGAGATCATATTGATCCCCTGCCCGCCGACGCAAGAGGAAGGACACTATCATTATGAAAAAACTGTATATTGAGCTCTTTCCAAAGCCTGACTTGGAGCGTGAGTGGAAAAATCATAAGGAGCATTTTGATTCCGGCAATCCGGAGTACCAAACGTGTATGCGGTGCGGTAAGCCGATGCGTCCCCGTCTTGCTGAGAATGCTCTCAGCAGGGCACTTGACGTCTATGTATGCCCCGAGTGCGGCACGGACGAAGCGCTCCATGCCGCAATGGATGATGTGCTGCCTATGAGCGAGTGGTACAGCGTAAAGCATCACTTCTTTGGCGAGGCTGATCACCAGTATGCGGCACGACTCCTCCCGAGTTGCAGTTTCTCACAGGTTTTTCACGCGCCGAAAAAGAAACTGCCGTTCAGCGATCTGGAATATCCCGCGCCTTTTGTTGCTTATTCCCGCTCGGATTATGATGGTTGTCAGTGGTGGACAAACTGGTTCGGCCGTCCGGAGGATAAGCCTGAAAAGGATTTAGCCTTGGAAATCGATCTTTTTCAGGATAAGCTCATGGCTCGATCTGAGTTCAAAACGCTGCGCAGCATGTCACGGATGTGCAAGCTATATGCGCAGCGCACCAGCGATCCGACGGAGTTCACCCTCTACTCGGAAACAGAAAATTTCTATATCTGGCTGCGCCTGATTACCCGGGAGCGGGACTACAACCTGTATGTCCACTACTATTTGAAGCTTTAATACATTATAACTGTAAAATAGAGAAAATTGGATAAACAATCCAAGCGTTGCTTGTTCAAACACGCTGTTATATATGCCTATTCAGTGTCGACAAAACCGTTTTATTATAAATGTCTTACTGGATGTACTCGAAGGTATTGCCAACACCACTCTTTGCTTTCCACCCACCGATGTTATCGATACTAAAATATCTTAAACACTCAAAATATAAAAGGTAGATGTATTATACGTATCTGCAGAAGTTGCTCTGCTATAACATTCGACTTTGTAGTAGCCCTGCTCGGTAAAAGTGTAACTCGCAGAACAATCCGTACCATAACTCACATCCTTAATCAAAGAACGTTGATTAGAAACGGGAGTCGTGATATACATGCGCATATTATACTGTGCAGCATTAGTAGAGAAAGAAATCGTCTTAGTACTATTGCAGGCGAAAGGACGAATCATATCATACTGGATGTAATCGGACAGAGATTCATTGGTTCGAAAATATTGCGGAATATAGGCTTTAATAGGGCAAGTGGTCCAACTATCACCAAGCTTAATGTACTTAGCATCACCAGTGTGCGCAGAATAATAAATTTGACTGCGTGCAAGACCATTTGCTTCAGTAATTACAATTGCGTGAGCGTAATTTCCCGCAGTACCATCGACATGTGCAACAGCGCCTTTAAGTTGGACGGCGGTGATACCAGAGAATGTCGATCCGCTTCCAACTTCGACTACTGTTGCTTTCATTCCTACATCAGTAGCTGCATTAGATCCAGTTGTTCCAGTTCCATCTTCTTTACCGGTAAGATAGCGCCTGAAATTTTTACAACTGCGCCAGGAAGCATAAGAATTGCTATATCCTTCGGAATAAGGATACTCATCTTCGTAATTTTGGCTACAAGTGTACCACTTATAAGTAGAATCTGTATCCATCGGCTGATTATGTGCGTCTAAAGAAGATCTGGTTAGATTTCCGCTAAATCCAGCCCATACACACTGAGATGCAAAATTCATGCAGTCGCCATCATTGCGCCAATGATAGAAATCAGGATTATAATAGGTTTTCCAACTTGCTGCATTTTGTCGAGTATGGTTATATGCATAAGCAACTGCGTTTTCGGCATTATATGGAATCTGATAGCTTCCAGTTGCAGTTACTTCAGCGTTATCAATTACCGGATCAATAACAACACACTCTGCCTCAGCATGTAATGCAGATTCCAAAACTGCGATTTCATCTGCCGCAGAAAATGATGGCTCGTCTTTATAAGTTGCATCAAACCAATCGTTATCCGTAACATCGGCAATCAACCATTTCCCCCCAATTTTCAACAGATCAACCGTATATAGGGTATCCAAATAGGAGTCCATAGTTCCATCAATGTACGTAAAACTCGCAGTCTCCAAAACATTTACAGTCGCAGTATTTTCGTCAACGGAAATATCAGAGAAAGCATAAAAAAGTTCAAAATTTTCTCGTTTAATATTTTGTAGTTGACGCGCAGCAGAAAAATATTCAGCTTTCTCATTCAGATATCCAATATTGTCCTGCATTTCATAAATCGTAGTACTACCAGAAGACAACTGATAGATAGTGTTTGTAGCCTCCGTAGATAATAGCACAGGAATTTCTGCAACTGTGTTCTCTTTAAGATCCTGATCCGCATACAAAAAAGATTTTTCCGAGTAGCTCCGCAGATAGGATTCTACAATAGCTTCGATTTCAGTTTCTTCCGATAACGCAAATGCTGGCAAATTAAGTACGCTCAAAAGGACGGAAAACGCAAATAAACAAGATAGAATTTTTTTCATAGCTACTCCTTTACTATCGCATCAGCCAATATACAATACTGCTCACACATATCGTCAGGAAATGTACTGCTATAATTGATAGAACCATCCATGATAGCTGAAGGCAGTTCGGTCAATGGCCCGCAGTATTCTCTTAACTTTTCTGACCATCCTTCCCCATCACCTAAAAGTTCAAATGCTTCGCATGAATATCCGCCATTTTCATCTTGAACGAGAATGGCGCGGCCATACGTCATCTTGGTTCCCGCATACATCAAGGATCGGGATGAATCATCGATATCATATCTCATGTAAGCCACATAGCAGATATAGTTGGTGGTTTCTTCATTGTTATATGTGTCATAAATACCAACATACGGAAAGGTAACGCCCCTACCACTACTGTACGGCATATCCTTTGTCAATGCTCCATAGAAAAGCGCAGTATCAACTTCATTGAGGTCAAACATCTCTGCTGTTGCTACAGGCAATAAAGGAATGGCTTCCAAAGGTGCAAATGTATCAGGGCTTTCAACCGTTTGAAGCGGCGATGATTGTTCAGCATTGCGTAAATTACAGTTTTCGTTTTTGTTATCACAGGAAGCAGTGGCAAAAATGATGCTTGCAAAACAAACTACCATCATAATCTTTTTCATGCATTTCTCCTACGATAATTCCACATTAGATTTTTTGTGCATATGTGCGAATCACATTTTCAGTTGTTTGTACGAGAAATAGAAACCGGTGTCTGCTCTACGCCATTGACCGTGTATTCAACGGTCAGCGTATAGGTTTTGTTTTTTGCAACAGTCGTTGTCTCGTCGATCTTCAGGATTCCAGAGGCACTGGCACTCCAGTCATCAATCAGTATATTCCCTTGCCAAAGCTCCATAACCGCAGATATCCTGTCGGTTGTCCGCTCACCCAAAATAGTGACCGTACAGGTAGCCGATGTTCCATTAAATGCAAGGGAGGGATATACATCAATTGTTCTGGCAGAAGCAGCGTGTGCGGAAATTGCAAGAATAGCGGATATCACGAGCAATAAGCATAAAAACCGTTTCCTCATAACTCATCACCCCCTTTCTCGTCTATCTAATACGATGAAAGGGGGTGATTTTGGACACCTTAAAACATTATTTTTATCTTTTTATGATTTGCACACTCTCGGCCATTGCAACCAGATCCTCAATGCTCAAAAAGCCCGAGATGCTAAACGCTGTGCTTTCCGTCGTTACCCACATGATTGCAGTTGTAGTACCCTGTCCAGTCGATGTAATCGCTTCTCCAGCAACGCCGTTTATTGTAATCGGCTGAACCGTTAGCGGACCCGCTCCGACAAACCAAGTTGTATTGTCAGGACCGTGGCTATAGCTGAACTTGAGCATTTCGTCTTCTTTATTAGTATATACCACAGTAGTCGTACCTTCTGTTGTATCTGAGTAAAATTCGGTATAGCCACTCGGAATCAATGTTGGCCGATAATCTACCAAATCCCTATTCTCATTTGAATTACCTTCAAAGCGATAGACAAAATATGTTTCGTAAATCTCCTTGACCCAGCCAACAATCGCGGCTCTAGCCTCAGTATCTACTGAAATCCATGCACCGATAGCGATGAGAATTGCAAGAAGGATGGATGCAACACGGTTCATGGTGCGATAAAATGCCGGATGATCTGCTCTGCGCTTCAGCTTTCTGATTTTCTTTTCAAATGCCGGAGAAAACTCATGCAGTACATCGGCATTATAGCCACTTTCTAAGTCGGCGGTGTATAGTTCACAGGATCGTGCGGCAGCCGCACAAAGCATCTCCTCTGTAATCATAAAACGCCGCCCCCTTCCAAATAAAGATCCTCCAGCTTTTTCTTAGCTCGCTGGTCAATTTTTGGGCCCACACAAGAGGATATACCGAGCATTTTTGCAATTTCTCTCAGCGAATAACCTTGTCCGTACTTCATCCAAATGACCATACGCTGCTCCGGCAACTTCAAAATACACTCTGTCAGCAAATCCTCACCTTCATTTCCTATGACAGGACTGTTTTTCAGCTCGTCATCGTACATCACAACAGGATGCCTGCCCCTGACGCGGAATATATCCGTCACCCGGTTGTCAACCATAGTTACGATAAGCTGCTTGGTTTTTGGACTCACTGGCTCAATGTGTTTAATATTCTCGGCAATTTTAACAAATACATGGTGGACTACATCCTCGGCATCTTGTTCATGCTGCATTCGTTTGTAAGCCACATAGTACATTAGGTTTCTATATTCCTGATATATTTCTTCGAACTTAGACTTGTCCTCGTTCGTCTCAATCATTTGCAGATATACTATCACCGAATACCCACCACCTAAAGTAGTAATTCAACCACATTATAATAGATTTGACAAATTAAGTCCAGCGGCTTAGTGAAATCGCTCGTTTTTTACAAATACAATTATTGTTTCACATATCAAACAGAGGATCATAGCGGAAATTGCGCAAAGAGAACAGCACAACCGCAAATTATATAAAACACAAGATAAAACAGAAATATTGTCGGTTTTGGTGTCCAAAATCGGCACTCTGTATCGTATATATTAACAAATCAGAGATGAGCAAAACACGGAAAGAGTAACGAAGGGAAAGCGGGGCAACAAGGCAAAACCGCTGGATGTCTTGAAAAAGGCGCACAAAAACCAGTCCCCGCACAGAAAGCTGAGCCTGAGAAAGGCAATATTGTGGGTTGTCAGGCAGACCGCCTGAATGATTTTGCAGCGCGAAGTCCAGACTGTTGAAGATCTTGTTGTAGAAGTTTGCGGCTCGTTGGGATGTGAACAGCACGACATCCTGAATGATTTCCTGATGGTAGATAGCGGCCAGCCCCTTTCTGGTTGGTTTTCTTTGCAAGCTGATTTTACCCAAAAGAGGCTCCGCTTTCTATATCATTTGAGTGATTCCAGCCTTTAGCCATGGCTGGGAACCATTGCAATTACTGCGTTTCTTACGTTTTGCTCATGGCTGGAGGAATAAATGAAAGAAGGTGATGAAGTCGAGATTCCTATTTTAAAGACACCAATAATCACATGGAGGTATTACCGCCGAAAAGTCCAGGAACTTACTGTACAGTGCTTGGACGACAGTGCTGGTGTCTATTTGCGTGCAGATATGTAAAGGCTTATGTGTATGAATCTGAAAGGAGATTATTATGAAAAAGTTAACCGCTCTTTGTTTGACCTTCGTCCTCGCTTTTGCGTTGAGTGTTCCTGCATTTGCCACATCGTCTGACACTGTTGTCAACGCAGATATTATCAACTTCACTCCCGAGGAAATTGCCGAACAGAAGGCAATTGATGCTACTCTGAGCAGATCATTAAGACTACTCTCTGCGCCTCTACATTTTCAGACTTACAGAAAGCCTGACATATCCTGGAAACGGTTTGCATTTCAACATAAGAATCACAAAGGGCGTCAAAGAATAGGCCTGCGCAAAGATGGGCAAGGAAATTTACTGCATCCGCGTTCACATCCCCATTGCAATCAAGCAGCCCCATGTGTCTGTGCCTCTGTACAGCAGCCTCATCAAACGGGCCAACGCTGCGGTTCCATAGGTTGTTCATTTTTCACCTCGTTCAAAAGGAAAGGCCCGGCACCTCACGGTGTCGAGCCTTTCAGCAAATTATTCAATTATTTTAAGATCTTACGTGGAAGCGGCCTATTCATCCAGCATGAGCTGTCCATCAATCGCCTTTTGTTTCAGGCGTTCCATCTGCTCGCGCTCTAACTGCGCAATGCTCTTTTCAGGTGTTGGAAGATCCTCCGGCATAGTGCCGTCGATCTTTCGGATTGCCTCCCTTACTTCATTCCCGACAGCATAATGAACAGCGGTCGCGGCATCGGAAGTCGAAACTTGATCCTTGCGCAGCTTTTCCTCAGTCTGCGAAATGCGAAACAGGTTAGCAATCAACTCCGTACTCCCCATGTAATCAAGTATCTTTTGGCCGATGGCAAGTCCCTTTCTGCGGTGAATATCATCTACCGTCATTCCGCCATACAAGCCCATATATCCGGCATTCTGAAAGATTGCAAATTCTTCCGCCGTGATAACGCCTGCGTTTCGCGCGGTCTCTGCCAAAAGCTGATTCCACTGCTTGATATCACCGCGAACCACAAGCCTGCGACTATCCTCATCCAGCTGATTAAAGCGGTCTGCGACCTCCTGCCGGTAGGTTTGAATTGCAAAGTATGTTTGACCGAGAGCGATCACCTCTTTACGTGGATCACCATTCTGGACGATCAGATAGCAGGCATAACGCGAAAGCTCGTAATCAAGGATATCTTTTACTCCTCCATTCGGCATGGGAGATGTTTTCCTGACCTCAGGAAAACATTCCAAGGTACTGCGTCCACTGTTCTCGCAGGCAATCATGGCACGCTTGATAACCTTATAGAAGTTCTCCCATTTTGCATAGTCCAGCACGGGAGCGAGCTCTCTCGCTGCCCAGTATTCTGAGCCATCTGGACGAATTCGCTTGATATCTTCAAAGCGCTTATACTCTTTTGCAGACAATGTGCTCATCGCGCATACTCCTTCATCGTTTTTACTCCATATCAAGAAAACTCTATTTGCTTTTTGAATCATCCTGACGGTCAACTACCTGCGCTGATGCTTCGATCATTTCTGTGACCGCCGCGTTTAACTGAACGGCATTCTGCGAAGTAATAACAGGCTGACCGGTTTCCGCCTCAAGCTGCTGCCGCGCAACATTTGCAACATTGCCGCCACGCTTGGCAACCTTTACGCTCTCATCAAAACCAACGGGTTTTGATGCCTTGGAAATATCCCGCGTGGATGCCTCAGCCAGCATAGTCAGCACAAGTTCAGTATCGCTCATGTTATCCCGCAGATTTTCTTTTTTTAGTCCCTTGAGATTTTTGTACTGTCGGGTCGTCATACCGGACCACGCCCTTGAAATCTCATCGGTCAGGATCGCAAATTCCCTGCCTTTTTCCACTCCGCGCCTCTGCCATTCGTCAGTGAGCTCATTGCGGATACGGATAGAAAGGAGCCTTTGGTGAACCCAGTCCGGGTCATAGCCCTTTTTGAGATAGGTTTCTAAAGCACGGTCAATGGCCTGTTCCGGGTCAATGGTTTCCTCGATGCGCTCGCGGCCAACCTCGGCAAGCCATGCTCGTATGGGTTCGGCTTTTGGCGAGGGGACAGACTGCATAATACGAAGAAGCTGTTCTGTATTCGCCACATCAGTCAGTCTCATTTTCCCATCTGGAGCAGTCATTTTGAACTGTACGATTTTTTCGTACAGTTCAACGGCGCCTTCTGCTTTCAGCTTTCGCTTCAAATCACTCCAATATCGCCGCGGATTCTCGCTGCCTGTCAGCACACGAATTACATCGACAACAGAGAAATACCATTCTTCCTTATCTTCATCCCAAGCTGTGCGAATCTTTTGATCTTCAAAAAGCTGGATTTTTTCCTGTTCGCTCATAGCGTTCGGTATCCTTTCTTTTATTCTTTTTCATTATACATCAGCCGACCCGCTGCCGCAAGAACGCCAAAAACAACTCTTCAAGTTCCTTGTCGCTGCCCAGCTTTTCAAGGTACGGAGCGAACTTCCTGCGGTCAAAGCTGATCTTCTTTGGAGGTGCAGTACGGCGCTGGGCTTCCTCAGCGCGAGCCTGCCGCCATACAGCGTAAATCTTCTGTTTTCCCGCAGAAGGTGGCGGACAGGCGCGGGTGATTTTTTGCACTGTTACCTTATTGAGCGTGTAACCCTCGATAGCGCACATCTCCACAAATGCCTGCTGGGTGGTCGCGTCATAGTCAGCAATCAACTCAGCGCAAGCAATCGGCAGCTTGCGTGGAGTGTCTTCCAAAATCTCCGCAAGCGGTTCAATCAGGCCTGCCAACTTGATTGCTTTGCGGATCTCGTACTCGGTCACGCCAAAGAAATCCGCCACGAGTTTGCGGGCATTGTACCTTTGGCGAGAATCGCCAAAAGTTGTTTCTGCTTGATTTGCATCCCACTGACCGTGCCGATTATTTTCGCGCAGCAGCGCACGATATGCCTTGCCGCGCTCAATGATGGTAAGGTCTTGACGCCGCAGGAGGTTGGTGGCAACAGCAATAGAGACAGCCCTTGCGTCGTCGGCACTCACCACCTCGGCGGGGATCATGTCATGCCCGGTCATCTGCCAAGCCCTCGTGCGGTTATGACCGGCAAGGATCTCATAATCGTTGCTGCCCGGGATAGGGCGGACGATAACACGCTCGTAGATCCCCTGCTCGGCAAGTTGCTGTGAAAACGCTTTGAGCTTTTCTGGCGGATAGGGATGGAACCCGATGTCGGCAGTAAAAAACGGGCGAAGCTTGTCCATCGGCAGCTCGCAGAATCTCGAGGTCTCCGGTGCTGGTGCACCTCTAAACAGCGTTTCATATGCCTCGTCGCCCACCACAATTTCAGCAGCCTGCTGTGTGGCACTCATACGCTTTTTTAGCAGGTCATTCATGTCGCGTTTAGGCAAGATGAAGCACCTCCAGAGCAAGGCTGCGGTATGATTCGGCGGCAGGATTCTTGGGTGCATAATCAAGAATGCTCATTCCTGCAGCAGGGCACTCGGCGACCTTGATTGTCTGCTCGATCGGACGCTCAAAAACATGGAGACTCTCGCCGTAGATATCATTTACACTGTTTCGGACACTCTGACAGAGCTGCGGGCGCGATTGATACATAGTCAAGAGAATGCCTGCAATCTTCAAATCAGGATTGAATCGGTTCTGAACATTTTTCACCATTTCCAATACATCCGGAATTCCTTCACTTGCAAGGAAATGTGCCTGCACTGGAATAATGCAATAATCGGCAGCGGCGAGTGCGTTGATGGTCAAAAGCTCATGTTTCAGCCCGCAGTCAATAATAATGTAGTCATACTGTTCGCGGAGAGAAGTCAGCAGCTTGTCCATTATCTTCTCGCAAAGGGCATCGGAGAAACCGGCGGCATTATATTGCGAAAGCTGCATGACCTGTAAGCGGGCCGCAGCGTCCGCAAGACGTTTATTGGCGGGAATCAAGTCAATACCGGTTTCGGTATGTATCACGGTGCGCGGAAGGTGCAGGTCTAAATCTTCTGGCGAGTCAATTTGAACGAGCACGAGTTTTGCCAAGGTGTTTTTCTGCTCCCCGGGCGTATAGCCCAATGCAGCAGTGAGGTTGCCCTGCGGGTCGTTGTCGATCAGCAAGACTCTTTTCTTCGCTGCCGCAAGTGCAGCACCAAGATTTAATGCGGTGGTAGTTTTCCCAACACCACCTTTTGAATTTGTAATAGATATTACTGTGCTTTCCCTCATAATTTTTTCTCCTAATACTTAAAAGAAGTTGACACTTTAATGACTCAAAATGCTGGTTAAAAATATTCTCCCAAGGTCATACTTCCCCAGCTTTCTATTCCACAATAGCAAACCGCTCTTCTAACACTCTTCTAACAATTTTCTTCAGAACCAGATTTTTTCAAACTCTGATTTTTCAATCGCCGACGCTTCCACTATGCCTGAAAGCCTTGTAACACAAGGGATTCAGAGGGATGCAGCGTGAACATACGTGAACAAGCGTAATCGCGCTTATTAGACTACGGACCAGAAGGCCGGGGGTTCGAATCCCTCACGGCGTACCAAAAGTCCTCGAAATCGTCTGATTTCGAGGACTTTTGCTTTTCATAAGTTCCGTTTTTATGGTGCCGCTTTTTTCTGACCCAAACGCTGACCCCAACGGGAGCGGGTAGCGGAAAGCTTCAGACGGCACGGGATAGGATATTTCCCATTGTTTGCGCCGCTTTCAGTTGGGCGTCGGTGGTGACGTGGGCGTAGGTGTCCAGCGTAAAGCCCGCGGAGTAGTGACCGAGCATACTGCTGACCGTTTTCACGTCCACGCCGTTCTGGAGCGCCATCGTCGCGAAGGTGTGACGGAGATCGTGGAATCGGATGCGAGGCAGCCCTGCCCGTTTTAGCACCCGCTGGAGCATGTGCAGGACGCTGTCCGGTGACATGGGGCCTCCGGTGGGCGATGGGAATACCCATTCGCTGTTCCCTACTTTGCATTTCTGCATTTTCAGAACGTCTATCGCATCCGCCGACAGCGGCAGTGTGCGGTAGGCGTTTTTCGTTTTCAACGGTGCTTCGACCACCTTGCTGTTCTGCCGTGAGATGGCCCGTTGGATTTTCAGCACGCCACGGTCGAGGTCGACATCCGTCCACTTTAGCCCCAGCAGTTCGCCCCGC
>ENA-OOXA01000545-OOXA01000545.1-human-gut-metagenome-genome-assembly--contig:-NODE-545-length-26693-cov-2.470043_pt1 | contig 26693 bp, 20 predicted proteins | sample MGYA00241581_ERZ501331 | MGnify/ENA primary metagenome ERZ501331 (study PRJEB25962, sample SAMEA2042982) | human gut metagenome | biome: human gut; feature: human-associated habitat; material: faeces...
CTATCTCTCTTTTCTTTTTTCTTAATTTTGTCCAATATCTATTGTAGCACTACACATAAATATTCCTTCGTATGCTAACGATACTTGACGAAATCTTATAAATATGGTATAATAAATCACAGCTTTGTATGTTTTATCACTTTATATGATAATTTATACAGAAAATTTTTTATGGAGGCGACTTTGTTATGAAGATGACTGTAAGTCAGGCTATGGTTGAATGTTTGAAAGCTGAGAACGTAAAAGTCGTCTTTGGCTATCCCGGAGCTGCTATCTGTCCTTTCTATGACGCTTTGCTGGATGCTGAAAACGACATCAGGCAGGTGCTCGTGAGACAGGAAGCTAATGGTGGTCATGCGGCTAACGGCTATGCACGAATTTCAGGTAAGCCTGCGGTCTGTATCGCTACATCGGGTCCGGGTGCAACTAATCTTATTACTGCTATTGCTACCGCTTATGCGGATTCTATACCTATCGTGTGCATAACAGGTCAGGTGAATACCGACCAGATAGGCTCTGACGTTTTTCAGGAGGCTGACATTACAGGCTCGGCTGAGCCGTTCGTTAAGCACAGCTATCTTCTCAAAGACCCTGAGGACACTGCGAGAGTGTTCAAAGAGGCTTTCTATATAGCAGGCACGGGCAGACCGGGTCCTGTTCTTATTGATATCCCTATGGACGTTCAGAAAGCTGTTATCGACTTTGAGTACCCTGAAAAGTGCGAGATAAGAAGCTATAAGCCTACCACAAAGGGCAACTACGTTCAGGTAAGGCGTGTAATGGCGGCGTTGGAAGAGGCTGAGAAGCCGCTTATCTGTATTGGCGGAGGTGTTTTTGCCGCTCACGCTGAGAACGAGATAAGAGAGCTTGCCGACCTTATGCAGATACCTGTTATCACAACTATGATGGGCATTTCTGTTTTCCCTGATGACGACCAGCTTTTCTGCGGCATGATAGGAACTCACGGTGTTAAAATGGCAAATGCCGCTGTGAACGAGTGCGACGTGCTGTTCCTTGTGGGCGCAAGAGTTGGCGACAGAGCCGTTAAAACACCTTTAGCTCTGGAGAAAACTACTAAGATAATACATATAGATATCGACCCTGCGGAGATAGGCAAGAATATTGGCGCTGACCTGCCTCTCGTTGGCGACGCAAAGCTTGTTTTACAGCAAATGACGGAGCTTGCAAAGCCTATGAAGCACGATGAGTGGATAGCTCACATCAAGACCCTTGGGGGCGAGAGAAAGTATGTTGAGCCTGCAAAGGGTACTGTCAATCCGAGGGTGTTTATCGACAGGCTTGCAAAGAAAATGCCTGCCAATGTTACTGTTGTGGCAGACGTTGGACAAAATCAGATATGGACCTGCACTGAATATAAGTTCCGCAAAGAGGGCAGACTTCTTACCTCAGGCGGCATGGGTACGATGGGTTATTCTGTGCCTGCGGCAATAGGTGCAAAAATGGCTGACAACAGCAGAGCAACAGTTGCTATATGCGGTGACGGAGCTTTTCAGATGTCGTTCATGGAGCTTGCAACAGCCGTTCAGTTTGGCGTTGATATAAAGGTGGTAGTAATGACAAACAACCGCCTTGGCATGGTAAGAGAGCTTCAGACAAACGGCTATCATGACAGACAGACAGCAGTTTTTCTTGACGGCTCTCCTGACTTTATCAAGCTTGCAGAAGCTTATGGCATTCCTGCAATGAGAGTTTATGACGATGATACTATGGAAAAGGGCATCGAGATGCTTGCTGAACATAAAGGCATTTGCCTTGTTGAAGTCGTTGTGGATAAGGATATGCCAACATTATAAGGCCAATATTTTAACTATCTGTAGCGTTTACAGTATATAGTGTTTACGTTCAAAAAATCTTAATAATAAGCTGGTATAATAAAAAATCAAGGAAAGGTTTCCTTATGGAGGTTGATTTATGAAACATACGATCTCAGTTCTTGTAGAAAACCACAGCGGTGTTCTATCAAGAATTTCCGGACTGTTTTCAAGACGTGGGTTCAATATCGAGAGCCTTGCAGTAGGTCCAACTCATGACCCTGACGTTTCAAGAATAACGATAGTTGCTGACGGTGACGAGCATACAGTTGAGCAGATCGAGAAACAGCTCAATAAGCTTATAGAAGTCATCAAGGTAAAGACATTTGAGGCTAATGAGTATCTCGCAAGAGAGCTTATGATAGTCAAGGTGTCTGCGGTCGCAAACAGACGCAGTGAGATAATGACTATTGCGGATATCACAGGGGCTAAGGTCATGGATATAACGCTTACGACAATGACATTGGAGCTTTGCGACACTTACGCTCACCTTTGCAGATTTGAGGAGGTCATAGCACCTTACGGAATAATCGAAATGGTAAGAACAGGCACTATCGCAATAGAGAAAGGCTCTGACACATTCAATGCAGGCAAATAAACTTTGATTATATAGCCGAAAGGCTACATAAAATAAATCTTAAATTTCTGAATTTGGAGGAATTAACAATGGCACAGGCAAGAATATTCTATCAGCAGGATTGCGACATTAACGTACTCAAGGGTAAGAGAGTTGCCATTATCGGTTACGGTTCACAGGGTCACGCTCATGCACTCAACCTTAAGGAGAGCGGTGTTGACGTAGTAGTAGGTCTTTACGAAGGTTCTAAGAGCTGGGCAAAGGCTGAGCAGCAGGGTCTTACAGTTATGACAACTGAGGAAGCTGCAAAGACATCTGACATCATCATGATCCTTATTCCTGATGAGAAGCAGGCTGCACTTTATAAGAAATCTATCGAGCCATACCTCACAGAGGGTAAGACTCTTGCATTCGCACACGGCTTTAACATTCACTTTGGCTGCATCGTACCACCAAAGAATGTCAATGTTATCATGATCGCACCTAAGGCTCCTGGTCACACAGTACGTTCTGAGTATCAGGCTGGTAAGGGTACACCTTGCCTTATCGCAGTTGAGCAGGACGCAACAGGCAACGCACAGGATATCGGACTTGCATATGCACTTGGTATCGGCGGAGCAAGAGCAGGTGTTCTTGAGACAACATTCAGAACAGAAACAGAAACAGACCTCTTCGGTGAGCAGGCTGTTCTCTGCGGTGGTGTTTGCGCACTTATGCAGGCTGGTTTTGAAACACTTTGTGAAGCTGGTTATGACCCAAGAAACGCATACTTTGAGTGTATCCATGAGATGAAGCTCATCGTTGACCTTATCTATCAGTCAGGTTTCGAGGGCATGAGATATTCTATCTCTAACACAGCTGAGTACGGCGACTATGTCACAGGTCCAAAGATCGTTACTGAGGACACTAAGAAGGCTATGAAGAAGGTTCTGTCTGACATTCAGGACGGTACATTCGCTAAGGACTTCCTCCTTGATATGTCTGACGCAGGTTCACAGGTACACTTCAAGGCTATGAGAAAGCTCCACGCTGAGCATCCTTCAGAGAAGGTTGGTAAGGAGATCAGAAAGCTCTACAGCTGGAACAATGATGACGAGAAGCTCATCAACAACTAATTTGCAGATAAATATTATTGCATAAAGAAAAGCGACTTGCAATTAACTTTGCAGGTCACTTTTTTTCTTTTTTTACTTCGCTACTCTATCTTGGAGCATAGCTTTTATTTTGTGGCTCGGTAACTCTACCTTTGTTTAGTGAGCAACCGAGCTACCAACATTGTTTTGTTAAGATAATGCACTGTCATTTTGGTCATAAGTTTCAACGCTGTCATGCTCATCAGTGGTGTATGAATAAACCATATCCCCCTCAACTGTGACATCCACCTGGGTTACATCATATGCACTGCCGTCCTTATCCTTTTCAAAGTATATTGAAAAGTCAAGTCCGGATAAATCATAGGAGCTGGACTCTTTGTCATATGGCAGAGTTTCTACCCAAAGTCCATATGCGAAAAGCTCCGGCGTGATGTTATCTTCTTTGTCCATATCTGGCACATACGACATTGCAAGCTCTTTCGCAAGGTCGAGTGAGGTCACATTGTCAAAGTGAAGCTTCTTGCCGCTGGTGTTATACTTTGTTACAAGCGCCTGCGCCTTTTCAAAAATATACTGCGCCGTGGCTGACGGGTCAGCTTCCACAGTGCTGGTGCTTGAAAACGGAGCGGAATCATACACCGCCCAGCTTCCGTCATTGGCGTAGCTATACAGAGTAAATCTGTTTGTGAACATATCCACAGTGAAATAATCTGTCGCCATATTGAACTGTATGTCCGAATCGTTGACGATATTCAGGGCCAGGAGGTTCAGACTTTCGTTTGTGATATATCCATTTTGCGCATAGTCTGACTTTACATATTCTGTTGTATTGTTGCTGTTCATGATATCGTTGTAATAATTATAGTCAGCAGGGGAGTAGCTAAAAATGGCATTGTCTGGGTTTTTCATAGAGCTTTCGTCATAGATATCCAGCAGGTCATTTTTGAGGGTTTGAGCTATAATTTTGGCATTTTCAGTGAAGCTTTCGCCGCTTCCGTATTTGAGAGAAACGCTGTTATCGCTGTCTGAAATGGTTATCTTGCAGTTGTTATTCTCAATATGGGCTTCTATTCTGCAATTCACCGCCTTGTTAAAAGCGTCCTCATCAAGGGTTTTTATCTCCGACAGGATATCGATTACCAAAGAATTTGGCTCATAGCTGTTATCATCTGTCAAAAAATCCACGCTTGGAAGTCCGCTGTCGGTTTTCTCCAGCAGGTCAACGTAATACCTTGTGCTGTGTTCCTTGCCCTCGATATTTTCGTCATAGTTGCCGCTGTAGACCATATCGCAGTATGCAGGGCTGTTTTGTATTATGTCGAGATTTCCTACCGTAGAATTTGCGCTTTCAAGCACTGTGTCTGCAAGCTTTATAAAGTCTGCTGAACACAACTGCAGTGTACCTGTATCGCCGGATACACTGCTGTTTGCAGGTGGAGCTGTGCCTGCGTTCGGCTCGTAGTCATGGATATTTCTTGTCATGTAAATTCCGCCTGACATTACAAGCGCCACTGCCGCCGCTGCCGCAACTACCTTTGCACCCTTGTGTCTTGCGACTATGGCAGGCTGTGTGGGCTCGGTTTGTGGTGTGAAAGTATCCGTATTTATATCTCCGTTTTGTTGTGGAAAACGCTTTTTGAGCGTTTCTTTGAGCTGATCTTTCTTTTGTTCCGATAGGCTTGCGTTTGCAAAATAATTCTTTATATCTCTTTCGTTCATACGCTCATCTCCTTTTCGTAGTCTGAAAGTGAAAGCTTTAGTTTTTCTCTTGCTCTTTTCAGCCTTGATGTGACCGTGCCCTTGCTTGTTCCCAAAATGTCGGCTATCTCATCGGTCTTGCAGCCTTGATAATAAAAAAGATAAAGCACTATCCTGTATTTTTTATCCAGCCTGTTTATAGCGTTTTGCACATCTATCTGCATATCAGGTGATGAAAAATCGCTTCTTGCACTTACCTCATTTTCTGCACGTAGACGTCTGCCTGCCGACCTTAGCAGGTCTTTAGATAGATTTATCGCCGTTCTCAGCAGCCACGCTTTAAGATGCTCGTCATCATTGAAGAAAAGCTCACCCTGCCTTGTGAAATATTTTATTATGACCTCGCTGACTATATCCTCCGCCTCGTGAACGCTGCCTGTGACTGCCAGTGCCGCTCGGTAGATATCGTCTGAAAATTTGTCAACTATGTAGTCAATATCTCTTGTCAAAGCTGTCACCTCCTTTGTTGTTTTGAAAAGCCTTTCATCTATAACACGAATGTAAAGACCGTTTGATTGCATAAAAAAATGGACGAAAAAATTTTTTTCGTCCATAAAAAATCAGCTTTTACTTGTTTTTACATAAGACCACCCGTCACCGAGGTTATCCTCGCCCCCTGATGAGCTTATGGGTGAGCGGTAAATATAGTAATGATCATAAATGGTATAGAATTTCACTGTCAAGCCGTCGCTGTCGATGTATGTAACGTTCCTGCGCTCCAACTCCTCAAGTTCTTTCTTCACAGACTTGCAGGCATTGTTTTCAGTGAGCGATTTAATGGAGCATTTGCCCTTTGGTAGTGTCGGCTTTTCGCATGAAATGCTTTCTATCATAAACTCCGCAGTGGTCTGAAAGTTAGCCTTATTGTCATTGAAAACGGCTTTTATCTGGCTGTCGGAGCGCATATAGTGCTGATGCCAGAAGCCGAGTGCTACTGCTAAGATTATGACTATCCAAATTATCCACTTGGCTTTTCTGCCTGTTGACCATTTGCGAAGCTTGCCGTCAGCACCCATATCTTCCTCGCTGACAATTGGATTTATCTGCTCGCTCATTATTTTACGAACGCCTCCAATCTGTAGATAGGCATACCCATGTCTGAGAATTTCTTCTCATATTCCGTTACGATATTGCCCTCGAAGCCACTGTTGTGAAGGTCGAGAGAAATGTTTTTAAGTCCGTAATTTGCCGCAGAGAACTCCTCCAAGGAGAACTCAAAGAAGTGCATATTGTCGGTCTTTTGGTATATCTCGCCTTTGTCCACAAGAATACGTCTGTATATTTCAAGAAAAGCTCGGTATGTGAGCCTATGACGTGCATATGTATTTTTAGGATACGGACAGCTAAAGTTAAGGTAGATACACTCCACTGACTTTTCAGGGATAAAGCAATCCAGATATTCAGCCTCGCCCCTTGCAAATCTCAGGTTCGGTATGCCCTCGTCTATAGCCATTTGTGCGGCGTCAACTATAACGTTACTGCTTTTTTCTACCGCAAGGAAATTCTTGTCAGGATTTCTCTTTGCTATCTCTCTTGCAAACTGACCCTTCCCACAGCCTATCTCCAGCACAAGGGGATTGCTGTTTCCGAATATCTTCTCAAAGTCAATAAGCTGTTTGTTTGATTTGTCCTGAAAATTCTTCTCGTCACGGTCAAGATATATAATATAATCTCCGCAGGCTTCAAGACGTGCCTCAAGATTTTTCTTTCTTCTCATTCTCATATGGGATAAACTCTCCTGTTATTTATTAGAATATTTGTGCAGAAAATAGTCCTTGTCAGACGTGACCTTTAGCCACTGCACAGCCGACCCTGTGAGCATATTTTCATAAGGATAAACTGTGAGCATGACTTCGGGTGTGTCCTCACCGCTGAAATGAGGGGTCACCTTAAAAGCTATCTCGCAGTTGAGCCGTTGGACGACCTCTTCCTCGGTGAGCTTTCTGAAAAGCACTGAGGTGTCCTTTTCGGTGATAGGTATTTTGGTAAACCTCGCCTGATAAATTTTCTTGCCGTCCTTTTTGGTGACAAGTGAAAAGCCATGCTTCACAAGGGTTATCTTTCCGCCATGGTTTTCATAGTATTCAAGGTTTGAAAAGGTAACACGTCCGTCATTGACAGCTTCACCAGATATCGAAACGCAAAGCCCTTTGTCTGACGCTTTCCCTGCACTTTCCACTCCGAAAGCAAAGGGAAGTCCGTCTATCATTATCTCTCCGCAGGTGGAAAACTGCAACTTCACCTGCTTTTTCTTCAAGCCTGCAAATGGATTTTTCATGACAACTCCTATATTAAAGGTCGATCTGCACGCCGCCAACAGGTCTTATGGACAGCACATAGCATGAGCCTTCACCGAATACTCTCTCCATTTCAGCCTTGAAAGCTTCAAGCTTCTTTTCGGGTACGAACGCTTGGATAGTTCCTGCAAAGCCACCGCCGTGTACTCTGCAAGCACCCTCACCGCCAAGAGCCTGCTTTGCAAGATACAGAGCAAGTGAAAGACCCTGCTCGTTTGGGGCAGAAGAAGCATAGATGTTCTGAAGATATTTGAATGATGAATCTCCTGATTCATTGATAAGGCTCAGGAAAGCGTCAAAGTTGCCCTCTGAAAGTGCGGAAGCTTCCTTGCCAACTCTCTCGTTATCGTCAAAGAAGTGGAGCGCTCTAAGCACAGCTCTGTCACTGCACTTTTCTCTAACGGCGCAGATGTTTTCAAGAAGCTGTTCCTTTGTTATCTCTCTCAGCACCTTTTTGCCGAAGAAAGCCGCAACAGACTTCATTTCCGCAGGGATAGCCGCATACTCAGGGGTGAGGTCGGCATGGTTGCCCTTTGTGTCAACGATACACAGTGCGTGACCGCTTTTTGTGAAATCGAACTTTACAGAGTCGATAACAGGGTGCTTTTCGTCAGCAAAGTCGATAGTGATAAATCCGCCTACTGATGAAGCCATTTGGTCCATAAGACCTGACGGCTTGCCAAAATATACATTTTCCGCAAACTGAGCTATCTGAGCTATTTCCACAGCAGAAACCTCGCCCTCATTGTAAAGACCATTGAGGATAGTGCCGATAAGCACTTCATAAGCCGCAGATGAAGAAAGTCCAGAGCCTTTGAGTACGTTTGAAGTAGCATAAGCCTTGAAGCCCCCGGCATTGTGACCATTCTTCTTAAAGCCTGCAGACATACCTCTTATAAGTGCCGCTGATGTGTTTTTCTGCTCCTCGTAGATAGCGTCGTCATCAACGTTCACAGTGTCCATTGGGAAGCCCTCGGACTTTATTGTAATAACGTTCTCTTCGTTGTCAGGAGCGACAGCGGCAATAACGTCGAGTGAAACGCCTGCCGCAAGAACACAGCCGAAGTTGTGGTCGGTGTGGTTGCCGCCTACCTCAGTTCTGCCTGGAGCTGAGAAGAAAGCAGTTGGCTTTTCACCGAAAAGCTTTTCAAATTCATCTGCAACTCTGTTATATCTTTCTCTCTGAAACGCTGTCATATCGGCTGTGTAGACCTCGTCAAGTGTGTATTTTTTCATTATGTATATCCTCCGAACGTAAATATAAGTATACTTTGTTATTATACAACATTTATGCTCTTTTTTCAAGTACAATTTTTTTAACAAGTGAGGAGGTAAGAATGAGAAATGAGGAGCGTTAAGAGTGAGGAATGAGGAATTATGGTATCGCCTGGCGGCAATTTATTTTTTGTTGCTCAAAACGTGTAAGCTGGCATAAATTTTTGCACAGAAGCTCCATCGATATTTTATGCAAACTGACAAAATTGCCGTAAGCAAACTTTTTATAACGCTCTATTGGTGCTTTAAATCAAAAAAGTTGTTGCATTTTGGTGAAATTTGTGGTATAATTACTTGTATCTATTTTAATTATTGTTTATTTCTACCGACCACGAAAAAATGGTCGGTGCAGTGAAAGGAAAGATTTATTGTATGAAAAAACTAATGCTTGGAAACGAGGCGTTTGCAAGAGGTCTGTATGAGGCAGGCTGTAAGGTTGTATCATCTTACCCTGGTACTCCGTCAACTGAGATAACAGAAGCTGTTGCAAAATATGACGAGGTATATGCTGAGTGGGCGCCTAATGAAAAGGTGGCAATGGAAGTGGCTCTTGGCGCTTCTATAGGCGGTGCAAGAAGCTTCTGCGGAATGAAGCACGTTGGTCTTAACGTTGCCGCTGATCCTCTTTACACAGCAGGCTACACAGGCGTAACGGCAGGTATGGTAATAGCTGTCGCTGATGACCCTGGTATGCACTCGTCACAGAACGAGCAGGATTCACGTCATCATGCTATCGCTTCTAAGACAATGATGATAGAGCCTTCCGATTCAAGGGAGTGCAAGGAGTTTGCTAAGGCTGCTTTCGAGCTTTCTGAAAAGTTCGATGTTCCTGTTATCGTAAGACTGTCCACCAGAGTTTCTCACTCTCAGTCAGCCGTTGAGCTTTGCGAGAGAGAGGAAAGGGAGAATATCCCATATGAAAAGAATATCCAGAAGTATGTTATGATGCCTGGTAACGCTATCCGCCGTCACCCTGTTGTTGAGGCAAGAATGAAGGCTATCGCTGATTATGCCGAAACTTCACCGCTCAACAAGGTAGAGATGAACGATACAAAGATAGGCGTTATCACAAGCGGTATCTCATATCAGTATGCAAAGGAAGCTCTGGGCGACAAGGCTTCATATCTTAAGCTCGGTATCGTAAACCCAATGCCAATTCAGATAATAAAGGACTTTGCCGCAAAGTGCGAAAAGGTCTATGTAATCGAGGAGCTTGACGATGTTATCGAAACACACTGCAAAAAGAACGGTGTGAACGTTATCGGCAAGGAACTTTTCAGCCTTATGGGCGAGATATCACAGACTATCGTTGCTGAAAAGATACTTGGCGAGAAGAATGAGTATATCACATTTGAGGATAACGTGCCTGTAAGACCTCCTGTTATGTGTCCGGGATGTCCTCACAGAGGTCTGTTCTATTGCCTGCATAAGCTGGGCGTTATGGTATCAGGCGATATCGGCTGTTACACTCTCGGCGCAACAGCACCGCTTTGTGCTATGGATTCAACTATCTGCATGGGTGCTTCTATCAGCGGACTTCACGGCTTCAATAAGGCAAGAGGTGCAGAGGCTGAGAAGAAGTCTGTTGCCGTTATCGGTGACTCTACATTCATGCACAGCGGTATGACGGGTCTTGTGAACGTTGCATATAACTCCACAAATTCAACTGTTATCATTCTCGATAACTCTATCACAGGTATGACGGGTCATCAGCAGAACCCTACAACTGGTAAAAACCTTAAGGGCGACCCTGCTTATGCTGTTGACCTTGAAATGCTCTGCCATTCACTTGGTATCAAGAGCGTAAGAGTTGTTGACCCATATCACATGGCTGAAACAGAGGCTGTTATCAAGGAAGAACTTGCCAAGGAAGAACCAAGCGTTATTATTTCAAGACGTCCATGCGCACTTCTTAAATATGTAAAGCACAATCCACCACTCAAGGTAAACAAGGATAAGTGCGTTGGCTGTAAGCAGTGCCTGAAGATAGGCTGTCCTGCTATATCTATCCATGACGGCAAGTGCGTTATCGACCATACACAGTGCGTAGGCTGCGGCATATGCAAGGAAATGTGTAAGCTGGGTGCGATATGCGACTAATGATAACATATATTTCGAGGTGTAAATAATGAAAACAAGATCAATTATGATAGTGGGCGTAGGCGGACAGGGTTCACTGCTTGCGTCAAGAATAATAGGAAACGTGCTTCTCTCACAGGGGTTTGATGTCAAGGTCAGCGAGGTACACGGAATGAGCCAGCGTGGCGGCTCTGTTGTTACATACGTTAAGTACGGCAGCGAGGTATGCTCGCCTGTAGTTGAAAAAGGCGAAGCTGATATCATCATCAGCTTTGAACAGCTTGAAGCCGCAAGATATGTTTCATATCTCAAGAAGGGCGGACATATCATCACTTCAACTCAGCAGATAGACCCAATGCCTGTTATCACAGGTGCGGCTGTTTATCCTGAGGATATCATAGGCAAGCTTAAAGCAGAGGGCGTTGACGTTATCGCTGTTGACGCACTGGCACTTGCAGAGCAGGCTGGTACTGCAAAGGCTTCAAACGTTGTTCTCATGGGCGTTGTGTCAACTAAAATGGCTTTTGATGAGGACGTTTGGCAGAAGGCTCTTGAAAACTGTGTTCCTGCAAAGTTCCTTGAACTGAATAAAAAGGCGTTCGCTCTCGGCAGAGAGGTAAAATAATGGACGAGATAAGCGGTCTTATCATAAAAATGACCGAGTTTTTCAGCGGCGACCCTAAGCGTATACAGCACTTTATAAAGGTGCATACCTTTGCCCGTGTTATCGGCAGGGCAGAGGGGCTTGATATCCGCACTATGTATTGTCTTGATGTTGCGTCGGTGGTGCATGATATCGGCATAAAGCCTGCGGAGGAGAGATATGGCAAGGGTCACTGCGGCGGAAAGCTTCAGGAACAGTTAGGTCCTGAGCCTGCACGGAAAATGCTCACAGAGCTTGACTTTGACGAGGATATCATAGACAGGGTGTGCTTTCTTATCGCACATCATCACACCTATGAGGGCGCCCAGGGGCTTGACTGGCAGATACTCTTGGAAGCAGATTTCCTTGTGAACGCTTTCGAGGACAGCCTTTCCAAAGAGAGCATAAAAAGCTTCCGTGACAAGGTGTTCAAAACGAAAACAGGCATTAAGATGCTTGAAGAAATGTACGGCGTATGATACTTGTGCAAAGTTGATACCCGAGTAATATGACCGAAACCATTTTAACAGGAGGTGTGTTCCAATGGGAAAATATTGGAACGAAGAGATCGAGTGCATGGCGCACGAGGACATGAAAAAGCTCCAGAGCGAAAGACTTGTCAAGCAGGTCAAGCACGTCTGGGACAATGTGCCATACTACAAGAAGCTTATGGAAGAAAAGGGCGTAACGCCTGATGATATCCACGGCATTGAGGACCTGCACAAGCTGCCGTTCCTTTCAAAGGCTGATCTGCGTGAGGCTTATCCTTACGGTCTGCTTGCAAAGCCGCTTTCAGAGTGCGTGAGAATACATTCCACAAGCGGAACCACAGGCAAGAGAGTTGTGGCTTTCTACACTCAGCATGATATCGACCTTTGGGAAAATTGCTGTGCAAGAGCTATAGTTGCCGCAGGCGGATCAAAAGACGACGTTTGCCACGTTGCATATGGCTATGGACTTTTTACAGGCGGAGCAGGTCTTAACGGCGGCTCTCATAAGGTGGGCTGTCTTACTCTGCCGATGTCATCAGGAAACACAGAAAGACAGATACAGTTCATGCAGGATCTAGGTTCTACTATCCTGTGCTGTACTCCGTCATATGCCGCTTATATAGGTGAAACTGTAAAGGAAATGGGCATAAAGCCAGAAGATCTTACACTCAAAGCTGGTATCTTCGGTGCTGAGCCTTGGACAGATGAAATGCGTCACGAGATAGAGAGTCTTCTTGGTATCAAGGCTTACGATATCTATGGTCTGACAGAAACAAGCGGTCCTGGCGTAGCTTTCGAGTGCGAAGCACAGTCTGGTATGCACATCAATGAGGACAACTTTATCGCAGAGATAATCGACCCTGACACAGGAGAGGTGCTTCCTGAAGGCTCAAAGGGCGAGCTTGTATTCACAAGTATCACAAAGGAAGCTTTTCCTCTGCTGAGATACAGAACAAGAGATATTTGTATTCTTACAAGAGAGAAATGCTCATGTGGCAGAACTCTCGTCAAAATGTGCAAGCCAATGGGCAGAAGCGACGATATGCTCATCATTAAGGGTGTAAACGTGTTCCCATCGCAGATAGAGTCAGTGCTTCTTAAGATATCAAAGGCAAGCCCTAACTATCAGATAGTCGTAGACAGGGTGAACAATTCTGATACTTTCGAGATAAGAGTCGAGCTTAATGACGATATGTTCTCTGATACTGTCAAGTCTATCGAGGATCTTGAAAAGAAGATATCCAACGATATCCATAATATCCTTGGCATCAAGGCGAAGATAAGACTTGTTGAGCCAAAGAGCATTCCACGTTCTGAGGGCAAGGCAGTAAGAGTTATCGACAAGAGAAAGCTTGTCTAAAAGACAGGGGGTAATTTTATGACAGTAAAACAGCTTTCGGTTTTTATTGAAAACAGACCTGGCAGATTGTCTGCCGTTACAAAAATACTTGGGGATAATGATGTGAATATCCGTGCAATGTCCCTTGCTGACACAAAGGATTTCGGTATTCTCAGACTTATCGTTGACGATTTTGAAAAAGCAGTTTCAGCCTTGAAAACAGAGGGCTTTTCCGTTACCACCACTCAGGTGCTTGCAGTGGAGATAAATGACCGCCCAGGCGGACTTTCAGAAGCAATGAAAGCTCTCTACAATGACAACATCAGCGTTGAGTATATGTATTCTGCATTTATAAACACTAAGGAAAACACGGCTTATCTTATCCTTAGAGTGGAGAACGTTACAGCCGCTCTGGAAGCTTTGAGTGAAGCAGGATTTGCTCTTATCTCACAGCAGGAATTGGCAAGCATCTAGTTGATTAGTGAATACTAACTGAAAAATCACTTAAAATCTATGTGAAATTTTTATGAAATGCCGAAAACCTCTTGATTTTTTCAGAAAATGTGTTATTATATAAGTATAGTATTTGATATGATACTTGTAGAATTTATGCAAGGAGGTCTGTGAAAATGGCTTATAAGATTAGTGATGAGTGCATCGGCTGCGGCGCTTGCATGGACGCATGTCCAGTAGGAGCTATCTCCGAGGCTGACGGTAAGTGTGCTATTAACGCTGACGAGTGCATCGACTGCGGTTCTTGCGCAGGTACTTGCCCTGTAGGAGCACCTCAGGCTGAGTAATTTACTTAAACTAAGAGAAAACGTCTGTCATATGGCAGATGTTTTTTTGCACTTATTTTTTTGTGTATTAGTTTTCAGCACATTATCATAAAACTGTCACATTGGCGGAGTATCATATAAATACAGTAAGAGAAAGACAAAAAGATGAAATTTACACATATACTTTTTTCTCCATATATACTTCATATACTTCAAAAAGGGAACGCTGGCTTGTGTCTGCGTTCTTTTTTTGCGTGGGTGATTTTGTGGATAGATATGTAAAATATCGTGGAAAATATGGGCTTTTGTAACGCAGGTGTCCGTTTTTCGGTATTATTAATAAAAGTTTTGCGAAATTTGTTAAAAGTGATAAAAATAGAACCCTTATTGTCGTTCTTGGGATATAAAATGTACAATGGTTGTAACTTGACGTTCATATAAACTTCATAAACGAGCGAAAAAACGGCTTGAAAATTACAATTTGATTACAATGCCCCTTGACTTTTGTAACCTTATTCATTATAATATGGTGTAGTTTATCACATTTGAAAGGAGCGTTCTGAATTGGGTTATTTGAAGTCGGGGATATCCCGCTGTGTGGCTGTGCTTTCTGCCTGCGGAGTTGTGACAGTATCTGCTGTAACTTTTGCGACACTTGATAAAAACGTTATCCAGCCATGTGCGGTCATGCCGCCTGAAAATGCAAAGGTCATTTCTGCTGTTTCTGACAAGGAAACATCTGAGCAGATCGGGGATATCACAACTGTTTTTACAACATCAGCCGTCAAGGAAACTGCGAAAAATTCTCAGACCGAGGCTGTTAAGGCTGTAAAAACTGCAAAAAGCGAAACAACAAAGGCAACAAAGTCAGCTTCCGAAACAGCTTTGAGATCAGAGAGCGTAACGACCTCTGTAATATCACAGAAGCCAGCGTCAGTGACCGCAGTGCAGAGCGTGACTTCCGCTGACACAAAGCTTAGCATATCAGTAAGTCTTGTGACAAAGAAAACTCAGCAGGCTTCAAAGTCTGAAACAAAGGTTTCTGCTGTTACTTCCGCCCCTGTCAGCACTACTGACAGCGATACTGTTGCCTCAAAGGTTACAAAAAAGACTACAACAGTGAAAACTACTACTGCAAAAACTACTACCACTGCAAAGACAACAACTGCCCCTGTTACGACCACAACGCCTGCGGTGACTACTACCAAGAAAAAGACCACCACCACTAAGGTGACAACAACTAAAAAGCCTGTTACAACTACAACCACTGCGCCTGTTGTCGACAACGGCAAGACCCCTGCACAGCGACTTAATTCTGCAGTGCTTGATCCAAAGGCGACGCTCAGCGCAAAGGAAGAAAAGATACTTCTGAAATATCTCAATAAGATAATATCAGATGATATGACAAACTATGAAAAGGCTGTGGCTTGCTACGATTATATTATAAAGAACACGGTCTACGATTACGGCGGCTGGGCAAATCCTGTCAAGGCTGTTCTTGAGGACGGTTACGGCACTTGCACAGAATATTCTTACGTTTACGCCGCAATGCTTGGCTACATAGGCTTTGACGCAAAGACCGTTGACGGCAAGACCGCTATGGCGGCAGGCGGTTACGGCTATCATATGTGGGTGGAGGTAACGATAAACGGTCAGGTATATGTTATGGACCCTCAGGTGGACGATAACATGAGCTGGGGAGCGTATATCTCCCATGACCGCTTCTGCAAGACCTACAGTGAGGTCAAGAACAAGTATATAAAAGATTGATATTGTATCGGGTGGAGTTATCTGCCCGATATTTTTTTACTGTGTTTGCGTGTAGTTTGTTTGCAGTACGTTTATTTGTACATTAAATAAGAATATCCGGCACTCTTTTTGTGACAAATTTTTCAGCCTATCCTATAGACAAAAGGAAAAAAGCATGATATAATTATTCTTGATACATTGTCGGCAAATGCCGAACGTCATTTTGTACAGGAGGATAATTGATGACGGAAAATTCCACAAAGATAACGAAAAAGCCTGCGACATCTGTGAAGAAAAACAGCTCTGTCAAAGGTTCGTCAAAGAATAAGAAAAGAAAGAAAAAACGCAACAATATCGGCATTATCTGCGGCACTGCGGCAGCTGCTATCGTGATAGTCGTGGGCGGAGGATATTTCATTGGAAGAGCTTACTATAGCAACAGATTTCTGAGCGGCACAACAGTGAATGGCATTGACGTGGGCGGAAAGACATTTGAACAGGCTTGCGACCTGCTCGGGGTGAACGATATGCCTTATGAGCTTACGGTCAAAACTATCGACGGCACGCCTGTTGTTTTCAAGACGGCTGATTTTGATTACAGACTAAGCGGCAAGGGCGATCTTCAGAAGATTTATGACAGCGTGAACAGAAAAACATGGTTCTCTGGATTTATACAGAACTCCACCTATAGTTTTAATGAGGACATCACATTTGATGTTGAGAAGCTTCAGAAGCTTGTGGAGAAAGCAAACTGGGGCGATGTTGAATCTGCCGATGCAAAGCTTGGTCTTAACGAGGATAAGACGGCTTATGTTATCACCCCTGAGGTGCAGGGAAACAAGATAACCGATATGAAAAAGCTTGAAGCTTATGTTACGCAAAGCGTGGCGGCAGGTGAGCTTAGCGTTGAGCTTGACAAGGACACAGGTTGTTATTCTCTTCCAAAGGTGAAGAGCGCAGACCTTGAGGACGATTGCAAGAAACGAAATGATGTTTTCCAGCTTTCTGTCACATACGATTTTGACTACACCACAGAAACTCTCACGGGCGAGGAGCTTATGAAGATGATAAAGCTCAAAGATGACGGAAGCTACACTGTGGACAGAAAGAAAGCCATGGAGTATGTGGAAAAGCTCGCAAAGAAGTATGATACATATAATACTAAGAGAAAATTCCACGCCACTTTGCAGGGCGACATAATCGTGCCGACAAGCTCTGATGCTAAATACGGCTGGTGGATAGATCAGGAAAAGACTTGTGACGATCTTGTGGATATGCTTGAAAAGGGCGAGAGCGTTGACAAGGTAGACCCTATCTATTACAGTACCGGTTATTTTGACTTTACAGGCGTTGAGTCTGCGAGAAGCAAGGACGATGATATAGGCGACACTTATATTGAGATAGACCTTACCGACCAGCACTTGTGGTATTATGAAAAGGGCAAGAAAAAGCTCGATACCTATATAGTTTCAGGTCAGACCACATCTGAGGCGAGAACAACTCTCCCTGGTGTTTATAAGCTGTGGTCAAAGGAGACCAACAAGCGTATGAAGGACACAAATGCCGACGGCGACGAGTGGGATACAAAGTGCAACTTTTGGAACAACGTTTCTCTCTGCGGAATAGGTCTTCACGATTCAACGTGGCGAGGCGGATATTTCGGCGGTGAGATATACAAATACAACGGCTCTCACGGCTGTATAAATATGAGCTATGACGACGCCAAATATGTTTATGACAACGTGCCTTACGGTACGCCTGTTGTTATGTACTACAAGTCTGCGGATAAATAATAAGGACGGTCAAGGTATCATGCCTTGACCGCTTTTTGTAAGGAGTGTTTTTATGGAAAAGATATTATACAGAGAGGGCTTTACGGCTGAGGAGCTTCCAAACGAGGTGATAGAGCGTATCAAAGGCGTTTCCTATAAGGAAAATCCCTATGTGAAGCTGGGCGACCTTGCATATCTGCGTGTGAGATATTATGACTTTGAGCATAAGGTGCAGTCGGGGGAGCTTATCGTGGCGAGGAAGCTTGCGCAGGAGGTTCTGGATATTTTCTATGAGCTTTTCGAGGGCGGTTATGAGATAGAAAAAATCAGGCTCGTGGACGAGTATGACGCTGATGATGAAAGGTCAATGGCGGATAACAATTCCTCTGCCTTCAACTATAGGGTGGTGGCTGGTACCAACACTATCTCGGCTCACAGCTACGGCAGGGCGATAGACATAAACCCTCTTATAAATCCTTATATAGTGGGGAATAAGGTCATGCCTGCCAATGCTGCAGAGTATGCAGACCGTGACAAGGCTTTTGATCACAAGATTGACAGAACAGACCTTTGCTATTGCATTTTCAGGCGTCATGGCTGGAAATGGGGTGGTGACTGGAACAATTCTAAGGATTATCAGCATTTTTACAAAGAGTACGATTCTCCGCTGAAAATGGCTGTAAATAAGCTGAAAAGAGCGTTGTTACGTTAGTTTGCAAGGTTTACCTAGGAAAGCGATATGAAATTATAAGTTATATGTGTATACCGATTAACTAAAAATTAATAATGATTTTATGCAAGTTTTATCATTCACTCTTGCATTTTGCTGTAATGTGTGTTATAATGATTAAGCCGTCAAAAAAGACGGCAAAAGGCTATTTTCTTGCATTTGTGCGAAAAACCACGCTTTGAGTTTGTTTGCACTTATGCAGGATTGCAGGATTTTAATTTCTTCCTGCAAATTTTTTTGTTAAAAACAGCTAAAAATCGGCTATGAGCCGTGAAATAACATACGTTGCTGAACGATAAGCTATAATTTTTTTACAGTTTGGCAGGAAAGGGTGATAAAAATGGAACGCATGGAGGATATGACTAATGTAAAAAGCCTGTATTCACCGAAATTCGAGCATGATAACTGCGGAATAGGTGCTGTTGTGAACATTAAGGGCAAAAAGAGCCACGATACTGTTGCAAATGCGCTGACTATCGTTGAAACGCTTGAGCATCGTGCTGGTAAGGACGCAGAGGGCAAAACAGGTGACGGAGTAGGTATCCTGCTTCAGATCTCACATAAATTCTTCAAGAAGATCGCCACCGCTGAGCTTGGGATCACGCTTGGCGAGGAGAGAGATTATGCTGTTGGTATGTTCTTCTTCCCACAGAACGAGCTTGCGAGAAATCAGGCAAAGAAGATGTTTGAGATAATCGCCGAAAAAGAGGGTCTGGAGATCCTTGGCTGGAGAGTCGTTCCTGCAAAGCCTGAGGTGCTTGGCAAGAGAGCTGCCCAGTGTATGCCTGCCATAATGCAGTGCTTCATCAAGCGTCCAAAGGGCGTTAAAAAGGGTCTTGACTTTGACCGTAAGCTATATGTTGCAAGACGTGTGTTTGAGCAGTCAAATGAGGACACCTACGTTGTATCACTTTCAAGCAGAACTATAGTATATAAAGGAATGTTCCTTGTGCAGGATCTCAGAAAGTTCTTCCCTGACCTTCAGGATAAGGACTACGAGTCTGCTATCGCTATGGTACATTCAAGATTTTCTACTAACACAAACCCAAGCTGGCAGAGGGCGCATCCTAACAGAATGATCGTTCACAACGGTGAGATAAACACTATCAGAGGCAATGCTGATAAAATGCTCGCTCGTGAGGAAACGATGAAGTCTGAGCATTTGAAGGGCGACCTTGATAAGGTCACACCTGTTGTGAACACAGAAGGCTCTGACTCTGCAATGCTCGACAACACACTTGAATTTTTGGTCATGAGTGGAATGGATCTGCCGCTGGCTGTCATGATAACGATCCCTGAGCCATGGGATAACAACGGCACGATGAGTCAGGCTAAGAAAGACTTCTATCAGTATTACGCAACTATGATGGAACCATGGGACGGACCTGCTTCTATCCTTTTCTCTGACGGAGATATCATGGGTGCAGTGCTTGACAGAAACGGTCTGCGTCCGTCAAGATATTATATCACAAAGGACGGCAATCTTATCCTTTCATCTGAGGTTGGCGCACTTCCTATCCCGTCAGACAATATCGTTGAAAAGGAAAGACTTCGCCCAGGCAAAATGCTTCTTGTTGATACTGTTCAGGGTAGAGTTATCGACGATGACGAGCTTAAGGAATACTACGCTTCAAAGCAGCCTTACGGCGAGTGGCTTGACAGCAACCTTGTCAGACTTAAAGACCTTAAGATACCAAACATCAAGGTAGAGGAACACGGCTACGAGGAAAGACAAAGACTTCAGAAAGCTTTTGGCTATACCTATGAGGACGTTATGACATCTATCCTGCCAATGGCAAAGAACGGCTCTGAGTCTATTGCCGCTATGGGTACAGACAGCCCGCTTGCGGTGCTTTCAAAAGAGCCTCAGCCACTGTTCAACTACTTCAAACAGCTCTTTGCACAGGTAACAAATCCGCCTATAGACGCTATCAGAGAGGAAATAGTTACCTCCACAACTGTCTATATTGGCGAGGACGGCAACATTCTTGAAGAAAAGCCTGAAAATTGCAAGGTAATGAAGATACACGACCCTATCCTTACCTCAACAGATATCCTTAAAATAAAGAATATGCACATTCCTGGCTTTAAGGTAGCTGTTATCCCTATACTTTATTATAAGAACACAAGACTTGAAAAGGCTATAAACAGACTTTATATAGAAGCAGACAAGGCGTTCAGTGAGGGCGCAAATATCCTTATCCTTTCGGACAGGGGAGTTGACGAGAACCACCTTGCTATCCCGTCACTGCTTGCAGTATCAGCGCTTCATCAGCACCTTGTTGTTACAAAGAAGAGAACATCTCTTGCTATTATCCTCGAAAGCGGCGAGCCTAGAGAAGTTCATCACTTTGCAACACTGCTTGGCTATGGTGCTTCCGCTATCAACCCTTATCTTGCTCAGGAAACTATCCACGAGCTTATTGCTGACGACCTTCTCGACAAGGATTACTATGCCGCTGTTGACGATTATAATGCGGCTGTTCTCCATGGTATCGTAAAGATAGCTTCAAAAATGGGTATCTCTACTATACAGTCATATCAAGGCTCACAGATATTCGAGGCTATCGGTATCGGTCAGGACGTTATAAACAAGTATTTCACAGGTACTGTCAGCAGAATAGGCGGTATCACAATATCTGACATCGAGAAAAACGTTGACAGACTTCATACATCAGCCTTTGACCCTCTTGGACTTGGCACAGACACAGAGCTTGAATCAAGAGGAAGCCACAAGTTCAGAAGCGGCAAGGAGGAGCATCTCTACAATCCTCAGTCTATCTATCTGCTCCAGCAGGCTGCAAGGACTGGCGACTATGAAACATACAAGAAGTATTCAAAGCTTATCTCTGAGGAAATGGACCCTGTGAACATCAGAGGTCTTATGGATTTCAACTTTGCTGAAAATCCTGTTCCGCTGGAGGAAGTTGAGAGCGTTGACTCTATTGTAAGAAGATTTAAGACGGGCGCTATGTCCTACGGCTCTATCTCGCAGGAAGCTCATGAAGCACTTGCTATCGCAATGAACAGACTTCACGGCAAGTCAAACTCCGGCGAGGGCGGTGAGAGCCTTGACAGACTGCTCACAAAGGGTACTTCTGAGGACAGATGTTCAGCTATCAAGCAGGTGGCTTCGGGACGTTTCGGCGTAACTTCAAGATACCTCACATCTGCTGATGAGATACAGATAAAAATGGCACAGGGCGCAAAGCCTGGCGAGGGCGGTCATCTCCCTGGCAAAAAGGTTTATCCATGGATAGCTAAGACAAGACACTCCACACCTGGCGTGTCGCTTATCTCACCTCCGCCACACCACGATATCTACTCTATCGAGGACTTGGCTCAGCTTATCTATGACCTGAAAAACGCAAACAAGAACGCAAGAATTTCTGTAAAGCTCGTTTCTGAGTGCGGTGTTGGTACAGTTGCAGCAGGCGTTGCAAAGGCAGGCGCAGGTGTTATCCTTATCTCAGGCTATGACGGCGGTACAGGTGCGGCTCCGAGAAACTCTATCTACAATGCAGGACTTCCATGGGAGCTTGGACTTGCAGAAGCACATCAGACCCTTATCAAGAACGGTCTTAGAAACAAGGTCGTTATCGAAACAGACGGCAAGCTCATGACAGGCCGTGACGTTGTTATCGCAGCGATCCTTGGCGCAGAGGAGTTCGGCTTTGCAACAGCTCCGCTGATAACACTCGGCTGGTCAATGATGAGAGTATGTAATCTTGATACTTGCCCATTTGGTGTTGCAACACAGAACCCGGAGCTTAGAAAGAAGTTCCCCGGCAAGCCTGAATATGTAATGAACTTTATGATATTCGTGGCTTCCGAGCTTAGAGAATATATGTCAAAGCTTGGCGTAAGAACAGTTGACGAGCTTGTGGGAAGAATTGACCTTATCAAGCCAAAGGCTGGTATCACAGGCACTGCGGCACAAGTTGACCTTTCTAATATCATCAACTCTGATTACGTTTCAGAAAAGGTAGAATACAACAAGAAATCCAAGTATGACTTCAAACTTGAAAACACTCTTGATGAAAAGGTACTCATGAAGGAGTTCGAGAAAAATCTTAAGAGTGGTGAGAAGAAGTCTATCACAGTAAATGTCAAGAACACAGACCGTTCATTCGGTACTATCTTCGGTTCAGAGATAACAAGAAAGTATTATAACACACTTGCTGACGATACATACAAGATAGTCTGCAACGGCTCAGGCGGACAGAGCTTCGGCGCATTTATCCCGAACGGCTTGACCCTCGAGCTTGTGGGCGACTCTAACGATTATTTCGGCAAGGGACTTTCAGGCGGTAAGCTCGTTGTTTATCCTCCGAAGGATTCCACTTTCAAAGCCGAGGATAATATCATTATCGGTAACGTTGCACTTTACGGCGCAACAAGCGGTAAGGCGTTCATCGACGGTGTTGCAGGCGAGCGTTTCTGCGTAAGAAATTCAGGCGCAGTGGCAGTTGTCGAGGGCGTTGGCGACCACGGCTGTGAGTATATGACAGGCGGCTGTGTGGTAGTTATCGGCAAGACGGGCAAAAACTTTGCGGCAGGTATGTCGGGCGGTGTAGCTTACGTTCTTGACGAGGACAGACACCTTTACACAAGACTCAACAAGGAAATGGTACTTTTCTCTGAGGTCAAGGAGAAGTACGATATCATTCAGCTCAAAGACCTTATCCAGCAGCACGTTGATGCAACAGGCTCTGAAAAGGGCAAGCGTATTCTTGATAACTTTGAGGAATATCTGCCTAAGTTCAAGAAGATAATCCCTCACGATTACAAGAAGATGATGTCTGCTATAGCTTCAATGGAAGAAAAGGGTATGAGTAGCGATCAGGCGCAGATAGAAGCATTCTATCAGATCATCAACGGCAAGCAGTAAGCCTGCGCACATGAGATATTGTACTTTTAAAATCGAAAGGAGGATATACTTGCCGTGAAAGCAAGTATAGTTGAGATATGGGAAAGCCAACTGGTTTTATGGACTATAAGCGTGAGGACGCAGCAGCGTTCTCCGTTGAGGAACGTATAAAGAATTTTAATGAATTTCACACTCCTCTTTCAAAGGAGGAGCAGCAAAAGCAGGGTGCAAGATGTATGGACTGCGGTGTGCCGTTCTGTCAGGCAGGAATGAAGATAGGCAACGCATTTTCAGGCTGTCCGCTTAACAATCTTATCCCTGAATGGAACGACCTTATATACAAGGGCAACTGGGAGCAGGCATATTACAGACTTCATATGACGAACAATTTTCCTGAGTTTACATCAAGAGTTTGTCCTGCACTTTGCGAAAAAGCCTGCACCTGCGGAGCTAATGGCGACGCTGTTACCACAAAGGCTAACGAATACGGCATTATCGAAAATGCCTATGCCTGCGGATATGCTTCAGCAAGAGTGCCAAAGGTAAGAACAGGAAAGACTATCGCTGTTATAGGCTCAGGCCCGTCAGGTCTTGCTGCCGCTGACCAGCTCAATCAGAGAGGTCACAGTGTAACAGTTTTCGAGCGTGAGGACAGAGTGGGCGGTCTGCTTATGTACGGCATACCGAACATGAAGCTTGAAAAGCAGATAATCGAGCGTAAGATAAACATAATGAAAGAAGAGGGCATCGAGTTCCGCACAGGCGTTAATGTGGGCAAGGATATCACAGCGGCTGAGCTTCTCAAGGACTTCGACAGAGTAATACTTTGTTGTGGTGCTTCAAACCCTAGAGATATCAAAGCCGAGGGCAGAGATGCAAATGGTATCTATTTTGCAGTGGATTTTCTGAAATCCACAACTAAGGCGCTGCTGAACGGCGGTCTTACGGATAAAAACCACATTTCCGCAAAGGGCAAGAACGTCATGGTAATAGGTGGCGGAGATACAGGAAATGACTGCGTTGGTACAAGCGTAAGACATGGCGCAAAGAGCGTTTTGCAGCTTGAAATGATGCCAAAGCTTCCTGACACGAGAGCTGAGAACAACCCATGGCCGCAGTGGCCAATGGTCTGCAAGACAGATTACGGTCAGGAGGAAGCTATCGGTGTGTTCGGTCATGACCCGAGAGTTTATCAGACAACTGTCAAGGAGTTTCTCAAAGACAAAAAGGGCAATCTTAAGGGCGCAGTGCTTGTAAAGCTCTCCCCGGAGAAAGACCCTAAGTCAGGCAGAACGATAATGAAGCCTGTTGAGGGTAGCGAATACAAGGTAGAAACCGAGCTTGTTCTTATTGCGGCAGGCTTTCTGGGATCTGAAAGCTATCTCACAAAGGCTTTTGGCGTTGAGGTAGACGGCAGAACGAATATCGCAACAGCCGACGGCACACATCAGACAAACGTGAAGAACGTCTTTGCCGCAGGCGACGTGCGCAGAGGACAGTCACTTGTAGTATGGGCTATCAGAGAGGGCAGAGATGTTGCCCGTGAGGTGGATAAGAGCCTTATGGAGTATACAAATCTGTAATACGAGGTAAAAATATAACACCGTCCGAGGAGTTCGGGCGGTGTTTTTTGTGTGTAGGGTATCATACCCATGGGCGGCGACAAAAAATCCGCTACCATAAATGATAGCGGATTTGGGTGCAGGGACACGTCCCTGCTGGAGCTGCTAACCGGGCTTGAACCGGTGACCTCGTCCTTACCAAGGAATAAAGAAATCCCTTAAATAGGCACTTTTATTGGCTCGTTGTACGTCAATTGTACGTCAAAATCGTCCTCAAGGGTAGGTCAAAGAGGATAATTGTACATTTTTTTACCCTTATTTTCACCTTGATTGAGCACAAAAATCAGCCGCCTCAGACCCATAAAAGTCCGAGACGGCTGATTTAATTGTTGCAGAAGTATGTTGTCAGCTCACATACTGTCTATATTAATTTTTTACCCTATCGTCATCAATCCAGATACGGAACGCCTTCATGCCATACTGTTTAGCATAGAGTCTGCGTCCATCTTTCGACGTAATATACGCCGTGAAAATGTACATAGACATTCCCCCTTTGCAAAAAAAGTTTATAAAACCCCTTGCAAACTCGAAAGAACTATGATATAATGTAATTGTTGAGAATACATTGCTGACAAACACAGTTTCGATAGCAAGTGGTATGAAAAGTCAAGTTGCGAGCTTGGCTTTTTTTGCTTTATATAGAGCAATTTCTGCTGCCTGATAAGACGTGCCAAATTCTTTTGAAATTTCTGACGGTGTCAGCGTGTATATCAGATGATCCGGCATAAGCAATTTGCTTGCAAATGTGTTAGCCTGCCATTCTGGATCACAATATGTAACAACACGTCCGCCGTCACTCCTACACAACTGCACACCTGAACTATGAAGAACATAATGCCCTAGCTCGTGTGCCAACGTAAACCTGTCACGTCCACTACCATTTAACGCTCTATCATAAACATCTTCACGGACGACAATACTGTTTGCCACGTTATCAAAATATGCGTATGTATCGGGCATCTCATTTTTAGCAACATATAAATACGAAAATTTTGGGTCTATTTCAGGCAACACAGTTTCTATGAACTCAACAATCGGAAAATATGTACGATCGTATAAGTTGAGTTTTCTGCGAAGTCTGTTGGTCAAATGTAAAATGTCATCTGTGCTCATCGGTTTTGCGATGAATTGACTCAATACTGATCACCTCTTACTATCAAGAATTTTAATTAAACTGTTAATCTCATCACTTGTAAGCGAGTCAATCTTCCGTGCAAAGATAAGTCCCAAATTTGTTTGCTCGGTCGAATACCCTGCTGTGCTAATTGAGATTTCGTTTACGCTCCGGAAATAAGCTTCCTTAAGCTCTATTGCCTTTTCCGAATCCAAATCATAAGCGTTTATGATCTTACCCACTAAATCTTCGGTTGGCCGTTTCTTGCCATTTTCAACAGCAGACAAGTAGGCTGATGTAACTCCAACTTTACCAGCCATATCCTTAAGTAGGAGACCATTGTCAATACGATATCTTCTGAGAAATTTGCCGATTTCTGTCAACATCTTTTACGCCCTCCCTTCGATGATACTATTATAACACATCAATTTAACTTTGTCAAGTGATTTTTCAAAAAAGTTTTCCTGAATTGTTGATGTTGTTTTAATCAGCAGTTATCAGAAATAGAACATAGTGCTTTGGTGCTTCATAACAAAATCAGCCGACAAGGAATAATCCCTGTCGGCTGTCTTACTGTCTACTTAATCTTCTTTGTAATCTCGTCGCTGAGCTTCTTGATGAAGTTCACGCCTGCAATGCCATTCTCGCTGTACCCCCACTTTTTCAGCAAGG
>ENA-OOXA01000572-OOXA01000572.1-human-gut-metagenome-genome-assembly--contig:-NODE-572-length-25938-cov-6.525712_pt1 | contig 25938 bp, 20 predicted proteins | sample MGYA00241581_ERZ501331 | MGnify/ENA primary metagenome ERZ501331 (study PRJEB25962, sample SAMEA2042982) | human gut metagenome | biome: human gut; feature: human-associated habitat; material: faeces...
AAAAAGTAGAAAAAAATAGAATTTGCAGTTGCTAACCATTCATGCGTTTGTCGTGGAGGAACATTAAGAAATGATGTGACATTCTCAAAAAAATGATACGATGTTTTGGTAATACTATGTTATACTTATATCTTCAGGATTACCACAAACAACCATGGAAGTGAGAACAACAAAAATGAACAATAAAATCGTAGTCTGCCTTGGAAAGGGTGGACAAAGGGATCAGGCAGAGTCTTTTGCCAGGAGGACGGATGCGCCGATTCAGGATAAGCCGGGGGATTATCTTACTGTCCGGTTTGATTCTAAAGGGGTATCTCTGTCGGGATTTGGTTTGACCTATCAGGGGGATTTCGTAGAGTCTATGCTGCACAGAGTGACCAATGGACGGCTGCAGCATGAGATGCTGGTGAAAGCTGCCAAGTCTGATAAAGAGGGCAGGAAGGCCATTGATGCCACAGCCGGAATGGGGGAAGATGCCTTTCTTCTGGCTGCTCAGGGGTATGAAGTTACTTTGTATGAGCAGAATCCGGTGATCGCAGCTCTTCTGAAAGATGCGATTCGCCGTGCGAAGAAAAATATAGATCTGAAAGACATTGCCAGTCGTATGAAAGTGATCGAAGGAAACAGTGTGGAATGTATGTCAAAACTTCTTGATTCGGTAGACGTGATCTATCTGGACCCTATGTTTCCGGCAAGGCAGAAATCCAGCCTGATCAATAAGAAACTTCAGCTGATCCAGAAACTGGAACCACCTTGCTCTGAGGAAACGGATCTTTTTGATGCAGCGATCAAGGCGAATCCAGATAAGATCATCGTCAAACGTCCGCTGAAAAGTGAATGCCTTGCCGGCCGGGAACCATCTTATACATTGAAGGGGAAAGCAATACGATATGACTGCTATGTGTTATAAAGTTACACATTATCAATACAAAGACCGCATTGGAAACCTTAAAGCTGAAGCAGTAGGTGTGGTAAGTGGGGAAAAGCATTTCCCCATATTTCCAGGGAATATGATCTTTAAACCACTGACGAAATCCAAGCCATTTTCGACACCACTATATGCTTATGCAGAGGTATTCTGGTCAACGGTCATCAATAAATATTTTATGCCTGCGCCTCAGTACGAGCTGGCGACCTGTGAAGGTTATGAGGAAGTAAATGAGAAATATCTTGATTATGGAACCGCAGTTCCTGTGGCATATAAAGAAGGAGAGTCCCTTCAGAATCTTCTGGAGTTTTTCCGGAAATATCCGGATAAAAAAGTCGACATAGATAATTATGTAAACTATTGCCAGATGTTTTACGATTACCGGGACATCTTTGAATCGGAATTTTTCCAGAAACACGAAGATCTGGCAGAGCAGCTTGCCATGCAGGTACTGATCTCTGTTCTGAAGGGAGACCAGAACTATCATTATGAGAATGTAGCTTTTCTCTGTGATAAAGAGGGAGAGATTATCAGCCTTGCGCCGATGATCGATCATGAATTTTCTACCTATTTCATGTTCCCGGATGATGTTTCACGACATGTGTACTGGCTGATGGAACTGAGTAAGTCTATCCGTGGATGGGAAGTGCAGCCAGGGGAATATGATAATTTTAAGAATCCGGAAGAACGGAAACTGATGGAAAAAAGTGCCACCTGTATTCACAAAAATCTCTGCTATATAAAAGAACATTACCCGCAGGTAACGGAAGAATTTCGGAATAAAGCAGAAAAACTGAAAACAGCATTGACAGAAACGCCGAAGGATTTTCTGATCCAGGGAAGTACGGAATATCCGGATCATGCGGATTCCAATGCCTGGTGGATTGGAAAAGCCAGATATAAGGACAAAGATGAAGAGAAAGCCAGAACTTATGAATCGGAACTTCGCGGAAAAGAGAAAAAGATTGATTTTCGAGATGTCAGCATCAGTGCAATAAATGAAATAAGATCCATCTTAAGTCAGATGGAAGAAGTTTTGGGAAAGAGAGAATAAACAAATGGAACAAACAAAAACAACGTTGACAAAAACCTGGGTGGTGGCGGCACTTGCCTGTGTCTGCTGTCTTCTCTGGGGAAGTGCGATCCCGCTGATCAAGACAGGATATCGTCTGATGCAGGTGGATTCTGCAGATACCGCAAGCCAGATCGTTTTTGCGGGAGTGCGTTTTGCACTGGCAGGGATTCTGGTACTGATCTTTGCGTCCATCAGTGAACGGAAAGTGATGATCCCGGACCGGACGATCCTGAAATATGCAGTACCGGTCTGCCTGGCGCAGACGGTGTGTCAGTATTTCTTCTTTTATATCGGAGTGGCGCATACTTCCGGAGTAAAAGGTGCGATCATCACAGGCCTTGGAAACTTTATCGCAATTCTGTTATCCTGTTTTATTTTCCGTAAGGAGCGTATGACAGGAAGAAAGATGATCGGATGTATCTTGGGTTTTGCAGGCGTCGTTGTGATCAACCTGATGGGAAATTCCCTGGATGTAGGATTTAAGCTTACGGGAGAAGGATTTATCCTGATCGCGCAGTTTTCTTATGGAATGTCTACAGTACTGATTAATATTTTTTCCAGAAAAGTGTCGCCGGTAATACTCAGCGGAACACAGTTTACCATGGGAGGAATTGTTCTGTTCCTTATCGGAAAAATAATGGGCGGACATCTGGGAGTGGTGAATGCAGCAGGAATCGGAATTATTTTTTATCTTGCGATGGTTTCCGCTGTGGCTTATACGCTGTGGTCAGTGCTGCTTGCATGGAATGATGTATCCAGAGTTGCCATTTTTGGATTTGTAAATCCGCTGTTCAGTGTGATTTTGTCTGCACTGGTCCTGGGAGAAGTACGTCAGGCATTTAATCTGGGAAGCCTGATCGCACTGTTCCTTGTCTGCGTGGGAATTTATGTGGTAAATCGTAAAGATAAAGCGTCTGTTAATTGACAACTTTTTTCGGAAAAATCATATTTATTAGTGAAACTTGGATATATTGCCAAGATATGGGAGGGATAAAACATGGCAAAGATCAAAGTGATCAAAAAGAATGACGAGTATTCTTCCGACTATAAAGTAGGAGATATCCTAGAGGTGACAGGAACCTGGTACGGTGGATTTAATGTAAACAGCGTAACAGGAATCCCACTGTGCCTGGATAAAGATGAATGTGAGGAGATTCTGGAAAAAACAGATCTTTCCCATGAAGAATATGAGGCGGCTGCGTCCTACTGGAAGAAAAAAGACGCAAAAAGTGTAAAGCTGGATGAAGCGAAACTGAAGAAAGCAGTGGAAAAGTATATCCTGGCCAATAAAACCTGTGCACTGGCAACGGGTGCGGGAGAGTTTGTGCGCTGCACACCTATCGAGTATACGTATCATCACGGTGCATTCTGGATGTTTTCCGAAGGTGGCGAAAAGTTTGCCGCACTGGAAAAGAATAAGAATGTTTGTCTGGCTATTTTTGATAAATATGAGGGCTTTGGCAAACTGAAGGGAATGCAGGTGACAGGAGAGGCAGAACTTGTGGCGCCGTTTTCTGATGAGTATAATGCAGCGGCAGAGTTTCGGAAGATCCCGCTGGATGCGCTGAAAAAAATGCCGCGTACCATGAACCTGATCAAGGTGCAGCCGAAGAAGATTGAGTTTCTGAATTCTGATTTTAAGAAAGATGGTGCAGATTCCAGACAGATGCTGGAATTCTGAGAAGAAAGCTTGTGATTTTGCGAACAGCAGTGTTCAATGTTTACAGTATGTGCGTTGTTCATAGTACAAATTGATTTTAACACAGTATTGTGCTAAAATTATTTCATGAAAAATATGAACATATAAATCAGCATACCAATAACCGCAGAACTTAATAATGATTACACAAATTCTGCATCACCAGGCGAGGAGGATCAATATGGAATTTCAGAAACTGATCGAAGAGAGAAGAACCATCCGTAAATACAGCCCGGAGGGAAAGATCACAAAAGATGAGCTGCTTACCATAATCAGGGCGGCACAGGAAGCACCAAGCTGGAAGAACTCCCAGACAGGAAGATATTACTGTGTGACATCTGAAGATATGGTAGAGAAGATCAGCAAAGAATGCCTTCCGGAAATGAACCAGCCCAAGGCAGAGAATGCGGCTCTGATCATTACTACTTTTGTACAGAACCGTTCCGGTTTCCAGAAAGACGGTACACCGGATAATGAACTTGGAAATGGCTGGGGCTGCTATGATCTGGGACTTCAGAATGAGAACCTGGTTCTTAAAGCATGGGAGCTTGGTTATGGAACTGTGATCATGGGACTCCGTACAGGAGATAAGCTCCGTGAGATCCTTTCCATTCCGGAAACAGAGACCGTAGTTGCAGTGATTGCAATCGGAAAAGCAGCAGAGGAGCCTGCACGCCCGAAACGTAAAGATGTGGAAGACATTGTGAAATTCTTTTAACCGAATCAGGGAAGTCCTTTTCGGGATTGCGAATATCCGCTTGACACAACAGAAATCATAATAGAAATCATAACAGAAATGCCCGGTACATGCGAAAATGTCCGGGTATTTTTTAACAGAAATTAAAGAGCAAAATGGACTAAAAAATATTGCCGGAAGAAGTGAATTCTGTTATCCTGTAAGAAGACAGAAATCAACGATCATTCAAAAATCTTACAAAGGATAAACATAAATTGCAGAGAAAAAAGCAATACACCAAAAGTAAAGGAGGTTTTTAATCAATATGCAAATCATACATGAAACTGAATACGAAGAAACCATGAAAAATACCGTAGAGCCATATCTGTCAGCCCGGAGAAGAGAACTATATGTACCGGGAGCAGACTACCCATTTCGTAATGAAAACAAACGGATCACAGGTAAGATCCACATGCTGCAGTATCTGTCTGATGCGCCAAAAGGTGTGGTGGTCATCAGTCACGGTTTTACAGAATCCGCAGCGAAATACGATGAAGTGGCTTACTATTTTCTGAAAGAAGGCTACCACGTGTATATTCCGGAACACTGTGGTCACGGCCGGAGTTACCGCCTTACTGCAGATCCGTTCCTGGTACACATCGATACCTGGAGACGTTATGTCCGTGATTTCCTGAAAGCATGCCGCTACATAAAAAAAGCTCACCCGGATCTGCCACTGGATCTTTTTGCACATTCCATGGGAGGCGCCATTGGCGGTATTGCGGCAGCCTGGGAGCCGGACTGGTTCCACAAAGTAATTCTTTCCTCCCCGATGATCCGGCCTCTTACCGGAAATGTTCCGTGGCCTGCAGCCACCGGAATCGCTCTGGAGAAGTGCATTCTGGGAAAAGATGAAGAATACGTAGCAGGCAAAAAACCATACGATGGCGGCGGTTCTTTTGAGACAAGTTCCGCAACATCAAAACCAAGATATGAGCGTTACAAAAATCTCCGCGCAGAGCACAAAGAACTCCAGACCTGGTCTCCGTCCTACGGCTGGCTCTGGGCTTCCGCAGAGATGAGCTGGTATCTGCGTCTTTACGGATGGAAAAAGTATACCGCACCAATGCTGCTCATCCAGGCCCAGACCGAAGATCTAGTGTCTGTCCGTGCCCTGAAGAATTTTGCCGGAAAGATCAACCGTCAGGGAAAAACCACCTGCGATTATATCCATATGATCGGAACAAAACATGAGATCTACGAAAGCCGCGGCAAGATCCTGGAGAAATACTGGGGATATATGCTTGCATTCCTGGATGACGAGGAAAATGATACTGACCGCAGATGAGTGTTTTATTCACTTTCTTTGTTTATCGCAGTAAAATTATAAAGCTTTTCTCTTATACATTCGACAGAAAATGTGCTATAATTTAAAGAATCGTCTTTTTTGTACAAACAAACGTACTGACCGAAAAGACAAAATTAAATAAGGGAAGGGTTATAGAATGTTATCTGTTATTGAATCAGTGAATGCTGCCATAAACAATTTTATCTGGGGCGTTCCTGCAATGATTTGTATTATTGGTGTGGGTCTTTATTTAAGTATCCGCACGAATTTTCTCCAGATCCGGAAATTTCCTTATGCCATCAAGGTAACCATCGGACGTATGCTTCGTAAACGTGAGGCTTCCGATGGAAGTCTGACACCGTTTCAGGCTGTCTGTACCGCCTTGGCTGCTACCGTGGGAACCGGAAATATTGCAGGTGTCGCAGGTGCCATCGCTATCGGAGGACCGGGAGCCGTATTCTGGATGTGGATTTCCGCAATTCTGGGAATGTGTACGAAGTTTTCCGAGGTAACACTTGCGGTACATTTCCGTGAGACCAATGCCAACGGAGATCTGGTTGGCGGACCAATGTATTACATCAAGAACGGCCTTAAGAAACACTGGCACTGGCTGGCATATCTGTTTTCCGCTTTTGGTGTGCTTACTGTTTTCGGAACCGGAAATGCAACCCAGGTTAATACCATTACAACAGCTATTGATTCTGCACTGATCAATTACAATGTGATCGCTGCAGACAATACTTCTACGGTAAACCTTGTTATGGGGATCATCCTTGCGATTCTTGTGGCAATGATCCTGCTTGGCGGAATCAAAAGGATCGGCCAGGTTACAGAAAAGCTGGTACCGTTTATGGCGTTGTTTTATATTATTCTTGCCGTCGGTGTAGTTATCATCAACTGGAAAAATGTTCCGGGGGTTTTCAGCGCTATCATCAGAGGGGCATTTAATCCGGCATCTGTGACAGGCGGCGTAGTAGGAAGCTTTTTCATGAGTATGAAAAAAGGTGTTTCCAGAGGTATTTTTTCCAATGAGGCAGGTCTTGGTACCGGTTCCATCGCACATGCCTGTGCAGACACCAGAAAACCTGTAAAACAGGGATTTTTCGGGATCTTTGAGGTATTCACGGACACGATCGTGATCTGTACGCTGACAGCGCTTGTCATCCTCTGCAGCGGGGTGCCGGTTGGTTATGGCGCAGCAGCAGGAGCGGAGCTTACCATCAGCGGTTTTACCAGTACATACGGAAACTGGGTTTCCATCTTTACAGCAGTTGCCATGTGCTGCTTCGCATTTTCCACTATCATTGGATGGGGACTTTACGGAGCCAGATGTGCGGAGTTCCTTTTTAAGGAAAAAGCTATCAGACCTTTTATGGTACTGTACTCTCTGGTAGCAATCATCGGCGCAACTGTTGACCTTGGACTTCTCTGGAGTATCGCAGAGACCTTCAACGGTCTGATGGCGATCCCTAACCTTATCGCAGTATTCCTGCTTTCCGGTGTGGTTGTAAAGCTTGTGAAGGAGTACTTCGCCGGAGAAGGAAAGAACGCCTGAAGGAGTTTTTGAAAAAAAAACTTGACTATCAAAACAAACAGAGTTAGAATTGGTTTAACTCATTAAAGAGTTAACACATAACAGAAGTAAATTCCATGAAGGGAATCAGTAAAGACAGAGGAACCGTCTTCAGAGAGCTGTGACTGGTGTGATGCAGCGTCGGAACTGCCTTGAATATCATCCCTGAGAAGGAAAGCCGAAAGTTTCAGACAAGTAAGTAGGTTTTCACGGGTACTTCCCGTTACAGAAGTCGCGTATGCCGGTACGTTGCAGAATCGTGCTTGTTTCAATGGAGAAACAGGGTGGTTGCGGAATTTTATATCCGTCCCTGAGAGGGGACGGATTTTTTTTATCCAAAATCCCGGGGTAATGGTCTGAAACCGGAAAAAATACACAAAAGGGGAAAGAGTATGAAAGTGTACAAAAAACTCATGAACGCACTTGCAGCAGTAGAAAAAATCGTACTGGTCATTTCCACACTGCTGATCCTTGTGCTGACTGTGGGAAATGTTTTTTCCCGTAAAGTCATCCACCGCTCATGGTCTTTTACAGAAGAACTTGTTGTAGCGGTGTTCGTTCTCATCACACTTTTGGCAGCAGCACTTGCCTGCCGCGAAAAAGGAGGACTGGTAAGTCTGACATTGTTTACAGACCGTCTTCCGAAAAAACTGGAAAAACCATCTGTGATCCTGATCACGGTTCTCAGCATTGTTTTTTCCGCAATCCTGTTTAAATACGGAATGGACAAAGTTCTTACACAGCTGGCAAACGGCAAGAGAACTTTCGTACTGAACTGGCCGGAGTGGATCTTCTGGTCCTTCGTACCGATCGGAGCAGGCTGTATGATCCTTCATTTTATTGAGTACTGTCTGGACTTCTGCCTGAAAAAAGATGATGAAAAGGAGGACAAATAAATGATCAGTGCAATCTTATTTATCTCCTTCTTTATTTTCCTGATCCTGGGACTTCCCATTGCGATCTGCCTGGGTCTGTCATCTGTATGTGCCATCCTTTATTCCGGCACATCACTGACCATCGTAGCTACAAACATGTACTCAGGAATCAGTAAATTCCTGCTTCTTGCCATCCCGTTCTTCGTTCTGTCCGGAAACATTATGGCAAAAGCCGGTATTTCCAAACGACTGATCAACTTCGTAGATACCTGCGTAGGACATAAAAAGGGCGGTATCGCCATTGTATGTGTTATCGTAGCCTGCTTCTTCGGAGCAATCTCCGGTTCCGGTCCTGCAACGGTTGCGGCACTTGGAGCAGTTCTGATCCCGGCTATGGTTGAGCAGGGCGGTTTCTCCGCACCGTTTTCCACGGCATTGATGGCAACCTCCAGTTCCATCGCTATTGTCATACCGCCGAGTATCGCATTCGTTGTATACGCTTCCATCACAGGTGTATCTATTGCAGATATGTTTATGGCTGGTATCGTTCCGGGACTTCTGATGGGTGTTGCTCTTGTGATCATCGTTATGATCGAGGCAAAGAAACATAACATTCAGCCATCCCGTGAAAAAGCTTCCGCAAAAGAGCGCTGGGATACATTTAAAGATGCATTCTGGGGATTCCTGATGCCGGTTATCATCCTCGGAGGAATTTACGGCGGTATCTTTACACCAACTGAGGCTGCAGCCGTATCTGTTGTTTACGGTCTGTTTGTTGGTATGGTGATCTACCGTGAGGTTAAGCTCAAAGATCTGTTTGACATTCTTGTGGATTCTGCAAAAACAACTGGCGGAATCATGCTGATCGTAGCGAGTGCTTCCCTGTTCTCTTTTGTATGTACCAAGTTTGGTATTGCAAATGCGGCATCTGAGCTTCTTGCCGGCATTGCACATAATCAGTTTACTTTCCTTCTGATCGTAAACATCATTTTCCTGATCGCAGGATGCTTCATTGATGCAAACTCTGCAATGTATATTTTTGTACCGATCATGCTTCCGGTATGTAAGGCTCTGGGCTATGATGTGGTAGCATTCGGTGTTATGGCAACAGTTAACCTTGCGATCGGACAGGTAACACCTCCTGTAGGTGTAAACCTTTTCGTTGCCATCAGTATCAAGATCAAAAAAGGTCTGGAGGTTACTCTTCAGCAGATCTCCAGAGCAGTTATGCCGATGATCGCTGCATCCGTTGCAGTTCTTCTGATCATCACTTATATTCCGGCTGTTTCCACAGCTCTTCCGAAGGCGCTTGCAAAAGAGGGCTCCTATACAGGAGACCAGTCTTCTGACACAGGAAGCCAGAGCTCCAAGGATGCCGGAGACGGAAGTGATTCCTTTAATACCATCGCAGATTACAGTGATCTTGACTGGCCGGAGATGACATGGAACTTCGCATGCTCTACAACGGAGACAAGTACCTGGGCTGACGGCGGACGTAAATTCGGTGAGCTTATGGAAAAAGCAACCGGCGGAAAAGTCAAGGTTAATATTTACGCAGCAGATCAGCTGACAAACGGAAATCAGTCCGAGGGAATCCAGGCACTGATGAACGGAGACCCGGTACAGATCTCCATGCATTCCAATCTGATCTACTCTGCATTTGACCCGAGATTCAATGTAGTATCCTTGCCGTTTATCTATGATTCCTACGATGACGCAGATGCAAAATTTGACGGTGAGGCCGGAGAAAAGCTGAAAGAGATCCTTGGTGAGTACGGACTTCATTGTATGGGAATCGCAGAGAATGGTTTCCGTGAGCTGACAAACAGCAAGCATGAAGTAAAAACAGTAGACGACATGAAGAACCTGAAGGTTCGTGTGGCCGGTTCCAACCTTCTTATGGAATGCTATAAGAGATGGGGGGCAGATGCCACAAATATGAACTGGTCTGAGACATACACAGCACTTCAGCAGAATACGGTAGAGGGTGAGGAGAACCCGTTGCCTGCGATCGACGCAGCCAGTGTACAGGAGGTACAGCCGTACTGCTCCATGTGGGATGCAATCTATGATTGTCTGTTCTTCTGTATCAACCAGGATATCTATGACAGCCTGACACCGGAACAGCAGCAGGTTGTTGATGAGGCAGGCCAGAAGGCTGTTGAGTATGAGCGTTATATCAACCGTTCCGGCGACGAGGAGATCATGAGCCGCTGGGAGAAGAGCAACGGTGTGACCTTTACAAAGAAAGAGGATATGGATATCGATTCCTTCAAGAAAGCAGTAGACGGAATCGACGACTGGTTTGTAAAGGAGCTTAAGAGTGAAGGCTATGACGATGCACAGGATCTGGTAGATCTTTTTACAGAGGATTCTGTAGATACCGTGGAGGATTACAGTGATCTGAACTGGCCTGAGACAACCTGGAACTTTGCATGCTCCACAACAGAGACAAGCACCTGGGCTGACGGAGGACGTAAGTTCGGTGAGCTCATGGAAAAAGCTACAGGAGGAAAGGTCAAGGTTAACATTTACGCAGCGGATCAGCTGACAAACGGAAACCAGTCCGAGGGAATCCAGGCACTGATGAACGGAGATCCGGTACAGATCTCCATGCATTCCAATCTGATCTACTCTGCATTTGACCCGAGATTTAATGTGGTATCCCTGCCGTTCATTTATGATTCCTATGATGATGCAGATGCGAAGTTTGACGGCGAGGCCGGAGATAAGCTGAAGGAGATCCTTAACGGCTACGGACTCCACTGCATGGGTATTGCAGAGAACGGTTTCCGTGAGCTGACAAACAGCAAGCATGAGGTAAAATCTGTAGATGATATGAAGAATCTGAAGGTTCGTGTAGCCGGCTCTAATCTTCTTATGGAGTGCTATAAGAGATGGGGCGCAGATGCCACAAATATGAACTGGTCCGAGACTTACACAGCACTTCAGCAGAATACGGTAGAGGGCGAGGAGAATCCGTTGCCTGCCATCGATGCAGCCAGTGTACAGGAGGTACAGCCATACTGCTCCATGTGGGATGCCATCTATGACTGTCTGTTCTTCTGTATCAACCAGGATGTTTACGATGCACTGACACCGGAGCAGCAGGCTGTTGTTGATGAGTGCGGCCAGAAAGCCGTAGAGTATGAGCGTTATATCAACCGTTCCAGCGATGATGAGATCAAAGCACGCTGGGCAGACAAAAACGGTGTGACTTTCACAGAGAAAGCTGACATGGATATCGATTCCTTCAAAGAAGCGGTAGACGGCGTAGATGAGTGGTTTGTTCAGGAGCTGAAAGATCAGGGCTATGACGATGGCCAGGATCTGGTAGATCTGTTTACAAAGTAATCTTCATACATAATCATAAAAGGGTAAAATAGCCGGAAAGAGGCAGTTCTGAGAAGATTTTTCAGGGCCGCCTCTTTTCTTTGTGGGCAAAAGATTATATACTGGTAACAGTCCGGTGTCTGCCGGACAGGAGTATTATTGAGATAAAGTAAAGGAAGAAATATGATAAAAATTGATCTGATAACCGGATTTCTCGGATCCGGGAAGACAACATTTATAAAAAAATATGCCTCCTATCTTCTGAAAAAAGGCATGAACATCGGTATCCTGGAAAATGATTTCGGGGCAGTAAATGTGGATATGATGCTGCTTCAGGATCTGATGGGAGACAACTGTGAGCTGGAGATGGTTTCTGGTGGATGTGACGCAGACTGTCACAGACGTCGATTTAAGACAAAACTGATCGCCATGGGAATGTGCGGTTATGACCGTGTGATCGTGGAACCATCCGGAATCTTTGATGTGGATGAGTTTTTTGACGCCCTCCATGAGGAACCACTGGATAAGTGGTATGAGATCGGAAATGTGATCGCTATTGTGGATGCCAAGCTTGCGGAGGATTTTTCTGCGGAAGCGGATTATCTGCTGGCTTCTGAGGTGGCAGATGCAGGTTGCGTACTTCTGAGCAGGAGTCAGGAAGCTACAGAGGAAGAGATCCACAGCACAAAGGAACATCTCAACCGTGCACTTGGTCAGATCCAGTGTAAGCGCCGTCTGGACAGCGAAATCATGGATAAAAACTGGGATGATTTTACAGACGAAGATTTGGAAAAGATCTTGAACTGCAGGTATGTGGCAGAAGATTATGTGAAAGAATCCTATGCAGAAGGCGGTGGATTTGATTCCCTGTTTTTTATGAATGTTCATAAGAGCGAAGAGGAACTTCGGGAAACAGCAGAAAAGATCTTGAACGACCCGTCCTGCGGAGATGTTTTCCGCGTAAAAGGTTTTCTTAAGAAAGAAGACGGACAGTGGCTGGAGCTGAATGCCACCCGCCATGAGATCTGTATCCAGCCAACGAAACTTGGCCAGGAGATCATGATCGTCATCGGAGAAAAACTGAACAAAGAGGTAATTGATGAATACTGGAAATAATACTGCGGGAAAAACAGCGCCGGAGAGATACGTTTCCGAGAAGGCTTTTGAAGAGTTGCCAGATGCTTTTCAGAAGCTTGCAGAGCTGCTTGATGAAGATCAGTTTGAGCTGGTTGCAGTAAATGAAAAAGATTCTCAGGATATTTATGTACAGGATGGGGAGATACGTCTTGTGTATCTTATGAACGACGCGGTAGAAAGTTTTCTCGTCTTCGGAAATGCCCGTATGACCGGTGTATACAAGCCAGACTATGAAGAGGAGATCCTGGCAGACTTAAGCCATCAGGGCAGGGAATACATTCTGGTGGTGCACCAGGACGATTCGGTAGTGACACTGTTTTTTGAAACCCTGACTCTGGAAAAACATCTCTACGATTACAGTCAGATCGGTCATTTCTGGGTGAAAGGATATGAATACTTGCGGCAGCTGGAGTACCGTCTGGCCATCCTCCGTGACAAATATGATTATATTGGCGGGGACAGCTGCAATGCTCTGGAGGAGAAACTTTCTGCACTGGTGGAGTTTCCGCCGCTGAATTATTGCTGTTATCCGGCTGTTCCGGAGAAATATATTGTCCCCAGGGAAGATCCGTGGATTCCTTCAGAAAGAGCTGTTTCGGTAATGGAAGAAATTGCACATGAGGCAGGAGACCGCACTTTTGTGAGATGGCTTGGAATCTATCGGAGATTTCCGTTTAAATGGGTAGCACGGAAGCTGGCAGGAATGCTTCACTGCACAAAACACATCCAGGTGACAATGTGCCTTTCCGGGAAACTGCAGGAGGCTTCTGCCGGATACGGAGATCGTTCTTTTGGAAAAGAAGCGGATGAACAGTTGAAAGTTCTGGTGGAAAAAGCCCGGGGAAAACAGGCAGAACTGAAAAAACAGGGAACAGAGTCGGAAGTGCTCAGGGAGGAACCTTTTACCATTGCCAGAGATTCTCTTGGATTTAAAGTTTATCTTATGAAATGGAACAAAGGAAGAAAAGACTGTACCGTTGAGATTGAAGAAATGTGACAAAGGAATTTGTTATTTACAGGAAATATCTGTGAAGTGTTTTTGCCCGGCGGGGATTGCTTTTTTAAAAACACTGGGGTATAATCTAACGGAAAGAGTTAAGAACAGCCCTTTAATTAAGAAAGGAGATTTTTAAAATGAAAGTAACACATATTACAGATATTGATAAATTTTTTGAGGTAATTGACAGCTGCAAGGGTAGAGTAGAGCTTGTAACAGGAGAGGGAGACAGACTGAACCTGAAATCCAAGCTTTCCCAGTATGTATCTCTTGCAAACATCTTTTCCGCTGGTGAGATCCCGGAGCTTGAGATCGTTGCAGCAGAGAAAGAGGATATCGACAAGCTTATGAACTTTATGATCAACGGCTGATAAGAGGAACGATTTTCAGGGATGTGAGCTTTTCACATCCCTGTCTTAATCTGGATGCAAAACAGAACATAAATGTCTGTTTTACAAATTGGATATAATGATAGCAGAGAAAGAAACACGAATTTTTCTCTGTCATCATGATCATAACAGGATACAACCAGGGGGTATAAACGCTTCCTGGTCAAACTACGTTAAAAGGAGTGTATACAAAATGGTAAAAATTGATATTATCTCCGGTTTCCTTGGCGCCGGAAAAACAACTCTGATTAAAAAACTTCTGAAAGACGGATTTCAGGGTGAGCAGGTCGTGCTGATCGAGAACGAGTTTGGTGAGATCGGTATTGACGGCGGCTTCCTGAAAGAGGCAGGAATTCAGATCCGTGAGATGAACTCCGGATGTATCTGCTGCTCTCTGGTTGGAGATTTCGGAACTTCCCTGAAAGAAGTCGTTACCAAATATAACCCGGACAGAATCCTCATCGAGCCATCCGGAGTTGGTAAACTTTCTGACGTTATCAAAGCTGTACAGGGTGTTCAGGATGAGGTTGACATCAAACTGAACAGCTATACAACTGTTGTTGATGCCAAGAAATGCAAGATGTACATGAAGAACTTCGGTGAGTTCTTTGACAATCAGATCCAGTATGCAGGCGCCATCATCATGAGCCGTACAGATATCGCAACTGAGAAGAAAGTTCAGGAGTCCCTGGAGCTTCTTCGCAGCCTGAATAAAGATGCAGCCATCATCACAACTCCGATTGAGAACCTTGACGGAAAGAAACTGGTAGAGGTTATGGAGCATCCGGTATCTCTGGAGCAGGAAATGCTTGAGGAAGAGCATGAGCATCATCACCATCATCATGATGACGAGTGTGGCTGCGGCCATGACCATGATCACGAGGAGCATGAGCATCACCATCACCACGACCATGATGAGGAGTGTGGCTGTGGCCATGACCATGATCACGAAGAGCATGAGCACCATCATCACCATGACGAGGAGTGCGGCTGCGGCCATGACCACGACCATGACGAGCACGAGCATCATCATCACGACCATGACGGCGAGTGTGGCTGCGGCCATGATCATGACCATGAGCACCATCATCACCACGACGGTGAGTGCGGCTGTGGACATGAGCATCATCACCATCATGCAGATGAGGTCTTCACAAGCTGGGGCCGTGAGACAATTAAAAAATTCACACGTGAGGGACTTGAGAAGATCCTTGAGGCACTTTCCGAGTCTGACAAATATGGTATCATCCTCCGTGCAAAAGGAATGCTTCCGGCAGAGGACGGAACATGGATCTATTTTGATATGGTTCCGGAAGAAACCGAGATCCGTGAGGGCGCACCAGAATATACAGGCCGTCTGTGCGTGATCGGTTCCAAACTTGACGAGCATGCTCTGGAAGAGCTTTTTGGAATCGCATAAAAACAGAACATAAGAGAAATTTTTCAGATTTTATATTACAGTTTTATATTACAGAAAGGAAATGGATACTGTCCGGATTAACGGACAGTATCTTACAGGATAAATTTATGGAAGAGATCAAAGTTCCCATTTATCTGATCACAGGTTTTCTGGAAAGCGGCAAGACCTCTTTCCTGAGCTTTACCCTGCAGCAGGATTATTTCCAGGTTGAGGGAAAAACACTTCTTGTCCTCTGCGAAGAAGGAGAAGAGGAGTATGACGAGGAAGCCCTGAAAAAGAGCAACACCGTTGTGGAGGTTATTGACAGCGAGGAAGAACTGACACCGGAGAGACTTGCGGCAATGGATATCCTGCATCAGCCGGAACGTGTGATTATTGAGTACAATGGCATGTGGCTGGTAAGCAAGTTTGAAGAGATGGAAAAACCGGCAGGCTGGGGAGTGGAACAGCACATTACCTGTGTGGATGCCAGCACATTCCAGGTTTATATGGCAAACATGAAGTCCCTTTTTATGGACATGGTCCGCAATGCAGATATGGTTATCTTTAACCGCTGCCAGGAGGACGATCCGCTTCCTTCCTACAGAAGAAGCATCAAGGTAGTTAACCAGCGTGCGGAGATCATCTTTGAGGATGAGGAAGGCGAGCTTGGCGATCTTTTTGAGGATGAGATGCCATTTGACATTGATGCGCCGGTGATCGATATCCTTCCGGAAGATTATGGTATCTGGTTTGTGGATTCCATGGATCACCCAGACCGTTATGTGGGAAAAACCGTTCATTTCAAGGCACGTGCCCTGAAACCGCGTGGAATGGGAAGCAAATTCTTTGTTCCAGGAAGAACTGCCATGACATGCTGTGCAGATGATACCACATTCCTGGGATATATCTGCAAGAGCGCTTTTGCCCCGAAGATTGCAGAAGGACAGTGGGTGGAAGTTACCGCGAAGGTTGCTTTTGAGAAGAGAATGGAATATCAGGGAGAGGGTATTGTACTTTATGCAGAGCATGTGGAAGTGTGCGAGCCTCTTGCTGATGAGATGGTATATTTCAACTAACTGAGGAGTTTTTATGTATTTAATTGCAGGTTTGGGAAATCCGGGAAAGCAGTATGAGGCTACCCGCCATAACATGGGATTTGACACCATCGACTGCCTTGTGGAGAAGCATAATATCCCACAGGGCGGCGTAAAATTTAATGCCATGTATGGAAAAAGCATCATCGGCGGTGAAAAAGCCATTCTGATGAAACCGCTTTCCTATATGAATTTAAGCGGCGGTCCGATTCAGGAGATGTCCAGCTATTTCAAGATCGATCCGGAGACAGAGCTGATCGTGATCTACGATGATATCGATCTGGAACCGGGACAGCTTCGTATCCGCAAAAAAGGCAGTGCAGGCGGACATAACGGGATCAAGGATATTATCCGTCGTCTTGGAACTGAGAAGTTTATCCGTATCCGTGTTGGTGTTGGTGCGAAACCGAAAGACTGGGATCTGGCAGATTTTGTGCTGGGTCATTTTTCGGACAGCGACCGCAAGCTTGTGGACGAGGGAATTAATGATGCGGCAGAGGCCGTAGAAATGATCCTGTCCGAGGGCGTGGATGCGGCGATGAATAAGTATAACAGGAAAAAGCCTAAGAATTGAGGTTTGTATGGAAGCATTTTTGCAGCCTCTGCAGGGCCTTGCAGAGTTTGAAGAAATAAAAAAGCGCTGTGGCGCAAACCGCGGAATTCTTAATGTTTCCGGATGTATGGAGTCCCAGAAAGTCCATCTGATGTATGGACTTTCCGGGCTTTTTCCATGTCATCTGATCCTTGCGGATGATGAACGTAACGCAAAGGAAATTTATGAGGATTACCGCTTCTATGACAAAAATGTATATTTTTATCCGGCAAAAGATCTTCTGTTTTTTCAGGCAGACATTCATGGAAATCTTCTGATCCGGCAGCGGATGCGTGTGATCCGGGCACTTCTGGAGCAGGAAGAAGTGACGGTGGTTACCAGCATAGACGGATGCATGGATTTTTTGATGCCTCTGGAAAAGATCAAAAGCAGCCTTCTTCATTTTAAAAGTGACAGTGTGATCGATCTGGATCAGCTGAAAGCAGATCTGGTGGATCTGGGATATGAGCGGGTTGGCCAGGTGGAGCTTCCGGGACAGTTTTCCGTGCGGGGAGGGATCATTGATATCTATCCGCTGACGGAGGAGAATCCATGGCGTATTGAACTCTGGGATGATGAGATCGATTCCATCCGGAGTTTTGATGCAGAAAGCCAGAGATCTCTGGAAAATATAGATGAGATCACCATTTATCCGGCTACAGAAAAGATGGACTGCGAGGATATGGTATCTTTCCTGGATTATTTTCCGGAAGAAAAAACACTGCTGTTTCTGGATGAGCTGAACCATCTGGCAGAAAACGGCGAAGGTGTGGAGGAAGAGTACCGTCAGAGCCGCATGCACAGGGAGGAAAAAGGCGAGGCAAATCTTCCGGAACAGTGGCTCTGTGGTTTTCAGGAAGTGCAGAAGAAACTGAACAGACGGAACTGCGTGGCTGTGTCCGCACTTTCTCCGAGACGTTCCGGCTGGAAGATCAATGAGGAATTTGATCTCACGGTGAAATCTGTGGATTCTTACAACAGCAGTTTTGAAATTCTGGTAAAAGATCTTCTCCAGTATAAAAGCCAGGGGTACCGGATCGCCCTGCTTTCCGGTTCCAGGACAAGGGCAGAGCGTCTGGCAAAGGATCTCTCAGAGGAAGGCCTGAATGCTTTTTACAGCCAGGATATAGACCGTATCATAAGCCCCGGCGAGATCATGGTTGTTTATGGCCATGCGCGCCGTGGTTTCCAGTATCCGCTGATCAAATTTGCGGTGATGACAGAAACGGATATTTTCGGCAAAGAGCAGAAGAAGCGCAAAAAAAAGAAAAAGTACAGCGGAAACCGTATCCAGGATTTTGCGGAGCTTTCCATCGGGGATCTTGTTGTCCACGAAAAACATGGACTTGGAATTTATCGTGGAATCGAAAAAGTGGAAGTGGACCGAGTTGTAAAAGATTACATCAAGATTGAGTACCGTGGTGGCAGCAATCTCTACATCCTGGCAACCCAGTTGGATGCTTTGCAGAAATATTCCGGATCTTCCGAAAATGCAAAAACACCCAAGCTGAATAAACTTGGCGGACAGGAGTGGAACAAGACCAAGAGCCGTGTCCGGGGTGCGGTTAAAAATATCGCAAAAGAGTTGGTGGAGCTTTATGCGGTCCGCCAGGAAAAAGAGGGCTATGTCTGTGGCCCGGATACGGTCTGGCAGAAGGAATTTGAAGAAATGTTTCCTTATGAGGAGACAGAGGATCAGCTGGCAGCCATCGAGGATACCAAGAAGGACATGGAAAGTACCAAGATCATGGACCGTCTTGTGTGTGGTGACGTTGGTTACGGTAAGACGGAGGTTGCTTTGAGAGCTGCGTTTAAGGCAGTTCAGGAAAGCCGCCAGGTCGTTTATCTGGTGCCCACTACCATTCTTGCCCAACAGCATTACAACACCTTTGTGCAGCGTATGAAGGAATTTCCGGTGAAAGTGGATCTTCTCTGCCGGTTCCGTACTTCTGCCCAGCAGAAAAAGACCATCGAGGGGATCAAAAAAGGCCAGGTGGACATTGTGATCGGTACTCACAGGGTTCTTTCCAAAGATGTGGAATTTAAGAATCTGGGACTTCTGATCATTGATGAGGAACAGCGTTTCGGTGTCACTCATAAAGAAAAGATCAAGCAGATGAAAAAAGATGTGGATGTGCTGACACTGACTGCAACTCCGATTCCCCGAACTCTTCATATGAGTCTCATTGGCATTCGTGACATGAGTGTTCTGGAAGAGCCGCCTATGGACCGTGTGCCGATCCAGACGTATGTTATGGAATATGATGAGGAGACTGTCCGGGAGGCTATCCGCAGGGAACTTCGACGTGGCGGCCAGGTTTATTATGTATACAATCGGGTTAATGATATTGCGGAGGTAGCTCTTCGCATATCGAAGCTGGTGCCGGAAGCCAGGGTGGATTTTGCCCATGGTCAGATGAGCCAGAGGGAACTGGAGCAGGTGATGTATGATTTTATTAACGGAGATGTGGATGTACTGGTTTCCACTACCATTATTGAGACGGGACTGGATATCTCCAATGTAAATACCATGATCATCCATGATTCCGACCGATATGGTCTTTCTCAGCTGTATCAGCTTCGCGGACGTGTAGGACGTTCTAACCGTACTGCCTATGCGTTTCTGATGTATACGAAGAATAAGATGCTTCAGGAGACAGCGGAAAAGCGACTCAGCGCCATGCGGGAATATTCGGATCTTGGAAGCGGCTTTAAGATCGCCATGAAGGATCTGGAGCTCCGTGGAGCAGGAAATCTTCTTGGAGCTCAGCAGCATGGCCATATGAACGCGGTGGGCTATGACCTTTACTGCAAAATGCTCAGTGAGGCTGTCAAGGAGGCTAAGGGAATCCAGACTATGGATGATTTTGAGACGACCATTGATCTTAATATCGATGCATTTATTCCGGATTCCTACATCAGCAACGAATTTCAGAAACTGGATATTTACAAGCGAATTGCCGGTATTGAGAGTCAGCAGGAGTATGACGATATGCTGGAAGAGCTGATCGACCGTTTTGGTGAGCCGACGAAAGCAGTACTGAATCTTCTTGCCATTGCAAGACTGAAGGCCCTTGCTCATCAGGGATATGTGACGGAGATCAAGCAGCTTGGAAAAGATGTCCGGATCACGCTCTATGAAAAGGCTAAGCTGGATCCCGCAGGTATCCCGGCTATTATGGCGCAGTACCGGAGAGGTTTGCAGTTTAAGGCTGATCATGAGCCGAAATTTATCCTGACACCACAGGGAAGGCTGATCGAAGAGTTGATGAAGTTTGCGGGGGAGTTGGCAAAACTGGCAGAGCCACTGGAGTAAAGGGAAGAATCAGCTAAGCTTAGGGTTATCCACGGGAAAAAACATCCGGTCTGTGGATACCGGATATTTTCCCGGAAAGACTTGTGGATAATTTGTGAAATGTCGTGTAAGTTCGTGAAATTCCTTGCTCTTAAAGGTGAAAACGTTTATAATCAAGTATTATGGAATAAGAGCCGGACCGTGATTTTTATGGACGGATAGATGGAGGATGAAATGAAAAATTCAGTAAAAAAAGCGGCAGTTACCGCTCTTGTCTGCGTTACAGCAGCAGGAATGATGGCAGGCTGCGGAAATAAAAAACTCGACGGCACAAAGACTGCAGTGACAGTGAATAAGCAGGAGATCCCGCTTGGTGTTGTAAGTCTTGCGGCACGTATGCAGCAGGCACAGGCTGAGGCTATGTACAGGATGTATCTTGGCGGCGGAAGCGACATGTCTATCTGGAGTACCAAGATGGGTGATGATTCCGATGAGACTTACGGTGAGAATGCGGTAACAACATCCGTTGAGACTGTTGAGAAAATGTGCCTGGAGAAAGAGCACGCTTCCGAGTATAATGTGGAGATCTCCGAGGATGAGCAGAAGGCTCTTGAGGAAGCTGCCAAGAACTTTATTGCAGCAAACTCTGATGAGACAATTGCAGAGCTTGCAGTTGATGAAGATATGGTGAAAACTTTCCTGGAGCTTGAGACTTACGATGTGAAAATGAAAGACGCCATTGAGGCCAAGGCAGACGTGAAGCTGGATGAGAAAGAATATCAGCAGATGTCTTTCAGCTATGCAAGCGCGAAGGTCAGCGGAGATGATCTTTCTGATGATGATATCAAGACAAATAAAGAGAATCTCCAGAAATTCTTTGACAAGGTTAAAGAAGATCCTACTGCAGACTTCAATACTCTTGGAGATGAGATTTCTAAAGATATGACAGCAACAACCGGTACCTGTCCGACTTATGAGGAAGGCGATGACAGTGCGGCTAACGGAACTACTTATCCGGATGAGGTCCGTACCGCATTAAGAAAACTGGATGAAGGTGCACTGAACGAGGAGATTATCAAGACAGATTCCGTATGGTATGTGGTAAGACTGGATTCCAAGAATGATGAAACAGCAACAGAGAGTAAGAAAGAGTCTCTGACAAATACCAAGAAGGATGATTTTTATAACGATACTACAGATGGATGGAAGAAAAAAGCCGACATCAAAGAAGAGAAAAAACTGATCAAGAAGATTAAGATCACAGATAATCACAGCTTTACAATCCAGACTCCGACACCTACACCGGATCCGAATGTGACAGAGACACCGGCAGCTGAGGACTCCGCAGCAGCAGATTCCACAGCAGTAACCGAAACACCGGCAGCATCTGAGACCGAAACAAAGGCAACGGAGACACCGGCGGCTGAGGAGAGTGAGACTACGGTTGCAGCAGAGGATGAGACTGCAGAGACAGATACTGAGGCGGAGACTACAGCTACACCTGAGGCAGAGAAATAAAATACGGAATATGACAAGATAAAAGAACGGGAAGTGTACGATTTATAGTACACTTCCCGTTTTGCGTTCATGAGCGGGATGTAATTATCAGATCAGATTCAGATGCTCTAATGCATGATAAATGCCATCTTTATCAACTGCGCTTGTCTGCCAGGTGCAGTCTTTTTCGATGCCCCCATAAGCATTTCCCATGGCGACGCTGATACCGGCTGCTTTCAGCATGGGGAGATCGTTTGGGCTGTCTCCGAATGCATAGCAGTTTTCTTTCGGGATGGAAAAACGATCCAGGAGAAATTCCATTCCGGTTGCCTTGCTGGTGCCTTTCTGGGTTACTTCCCAGATGCCATCTTCATGATCAAAAACAGTATAATGATCGTTACAGAATTTACGGAATTTTTCTACGTCAGAGTCCGGCAGCATATGTGCGAGGAATTTATCATAGGAATATGTGCAGGCGTCCTCACGGTTAAATTTGGTGATGTCAGTCATTGGAATCTCTTTTCGCATTCTGGCTCCGAATTCGGACTGTGCGGGAGAGGCTCCGTCATACAGGATCGCAGTGTTGGATTCGAACATTGCCTCGATCTTACATTTTCGGAGAAGATCTACGGTCTCCTTGCACAGAAGGTTGGGGACTGTACGGAAAAAAAGAAGTTTGTTATCCATGTAAATGTGGGTCCCACAGCCATATACATAGCCATCAAAATGGAGTTCGGAAATTTCTTCCGGCATCATGGCTTTGGTGCGGCCGGTGTTGATGAAGAGAAGATGGCCGTTTTCGTGTGCTTTTTTGAGAGCGAGCTTTGTACTTTCCGGAACTGTGAAAGGATGTGGAGTGAGCAGAGTTCCATCTATGTCGAAGAATAAGATTTTTTTATTGTTCATAAGATCCTCCTTATGGTCAAGCGGATATTCGCAATCCGCTTCGCTATGTAGCTCTACACCAAATAACTGCTCCGCAGTTTATCAGGAGGAGCTTCTTGCACTCCTCCTGATACAAGCAAGTCCCCACCCACTACTTATTGCTTTTCGCAACCCCGCAGGGGACTTACTTGATTTGGTTAAAAAGGTATTTCTTTTGATTCGTTTTCAGCGTTGGAGAGAGAGATGTCAGAAATTTCTTCCGGCGGATTCAGTGCGCTGACACGGATTCCATTGAGCTCTACCTCACTTTCCATTGGGATGACCAGGCATTTCCGTCCGTCAATGATGCGGGTCTCGACCAGGTCTGCACGGTCAGGTGCTACGTGGATCACGACATCCGGAGTTTTGATCTCGAATTTTCTGGTGTTGGTGATGTTGGAAGCTACCAGAGAAGATTTTTCCCCGGCGGCAAGCTCGTATTGTTCGTCAAAATTCTGAAGCTTGTCGTCCTCCACACCGCATTCTTCAAAGAGACGCTTTACTTCGGACTTGGTGAGAACAACTGGTTCCGGTTCGTCTTTTTGGGATTCAATGAGATCGTTGAGCTTTTCGTGGATCTCAAGAACTGTATCGTAGGCACAGTCATCGCCAAGGGTTTCTTCTACCAGAGCATTGAAGGAGTCACGCTGGGTTGCTGCGGACAGTGGTGTGGTGCAGCCGAAGACTTCTTCCATCATGGTGGAACGGAGGTTTTCGGCGTTTTTGGTGTAGTAGAGGAGCCCGTGGATGTCGGTGCTGCGGTCGTTGAACTGCGGGAAAAGGAATCCCCAGTCAGGCATTTCCACCAGCCAGTCACGGATACGGTCTTCGATATTGTTGGTCTCTGCGTTGTAGTGCAGGCCTGCCTTGGAGAGCTTGACCGGGCAGATGCTGCAGAGGATATGGTCGTAGATCTCATCGGAGGCGTCGAACATTTCGGCTCCGTCGGAGGATTTGCCGGGAATATCGTAGACTGCGTGGATGAGGATGATGTAGTAGTTTTCACCATAGTCGTAGTTTTCGATGATTTTGTCGTAGAAGGCTTCGGTGAGGGTGTCGTCGGTGAGTTTGCTTTCACGAAGCTTCATAAGGAAGTTCTGGGTTCCGCCTTCCGCTTCCTGGTCCAGAGGAAATTCCATGTTGATGAGGTTTTTTCCGATGGTGCCGGTGAGGGTTTTTCGGAAGATGTCGAAGTATTTGAAAGTTTCTTCTTCTGATAAGGATAAAAAGGCTTCTTTGAGTTCGGTTTTTTTGTTTTTTTCGCCGTCTACGTAACAGCCGCAGATGCGGGTGATGGAACATCGGTCGGGGGTGAACTGTTTTTTTATTTCTGCGATTTCTTTTTTATTCATGTGTGGTTTACCTCGGTTTTTTGATTAGTTTGATTATAGCACAGGTGTTTGGTGGGGGCAAGGTGACGCAGACGGACGTGTGAGATTTGCAGCAGAAGTCCAGGTGCTTTGGAGTGAGCCTTGGTTCATACTTAGCGTGTGAGGTGGCTCACGGAGAGGTACCCGGCAGCCACAAGCCGCAGGGTAAGGCCCATCTGTCTGAACCAGGTACGCATCAGCGTACATGGCGAGTTATGGGCCGGCCGCTCCGTGAGACACCTCAGACGCTTAGTATGACCAGGCGAAACGACGGCACCCGGACTTCTGCTGCAAATCTCGCACTGTGCTGGATGGCTGGGAGGAAAGGCTGAGATTGTTTGTGGTTTGACGGGAGGTTGAGAGCGTCGGCGCGTTGCTGGACGCCTGGAGGGATGTCGAATTTTTGGGATGGTTTTTTGTGGTGTTGTGATGGGATGTGTGGTATGATTTATGTATCTTATAAGATCTGGCCATTTATTTGGTTTCTTTTGGCTTCAATGTCTGAAGCGTTTTTTCAAAAATATTTATAAAAACTGTATACAGGGTTTCTGCAGTGTTTGTTTGATGGTATAATTATAGATACCAGAAGGAGTATTGTTTGAGTGATAATACGATTTTTGATGATGTTTTTCGTACTATGATGGAGAAGATGACGTTTCTGGTCGTGCCTTTGATCAATGATGTTTTTCATACGTCGTATCCGGCTGATGTGGAGATTGTGCAGTTGCGTAATGAGTATCAGCGGGTGGATGGTGAGATTATTACGGATTCGCGGTTGTTGATCGGAAATAAGATTTATCACATAGAATGTCAGAGTACGGATGACACGACGATGGCTGTACGGATGATTGAGTATGATTTTGCAACTGCTGTTGAATTTGCAAGGAAGCAGGGACGGAGGTATCGGATGGAGTTTCCACGTTCTTGTGTGTTGTATCTGAGAAGTGGTAGCAATACGCCGGATTTTCTGGAAGTGGATGTGGTTTTTCCGGATGGAGAATGTCATTTGTACAGAGTGCCCACGATTAAAGTTGATAATTATACAAAAGATAAGATATTTGAGAAGAGTCTTCTCATGCTGCTTCCTTTTTATATCATGAGATATGAGAAAAGAGGGCATGAGATGAGTGAGGATCCGCAACTTTTTCAGGAATTGCTGAATGAATATGAGGTGATCCGGAGTAAACTGGAAGTGGAGATTACTGAAGCTGGAAGGTCTGAACTGTTCAGTGATCTGATTGGACTGATCACTCGGATATCTGATTATATTTTCAGAAACGAGGAGAAAGTCCGGAAAGGAATAGGTGAGGTTATGGGCGGACATGTTCTGGAACTGGAATCTGAGAAAAGGGCAAGATTGCTTGCGGAAGCTAAAGAACAGGCTGAAGCATTGGGATTAGAACGAGGAATGGCTCAAGGAATGGCTCAAGGAATGGCTCAAGGAATGTCCCAAGGAATGGCCCAGGGTGAGGAGCGTCTTAGTGTTCTGATCAACAGGCTTATCCTTGATGGCCGGGGTGATGAGATTCAGAAGGTTGTTACGGATAAAGAAATGCGTGAAGCCATGTACAGAGAATATCAATTATAAGCAGAAATCATAAAGAGGAAGCCATAGGGATATCGATGTTATCTATGAAGCATTGGTTAATATATGGCTTCCTCTTTGTTTGCAGATTCGGGTCAAGCGGATATTCGCAATCCGCTTCGCTACGTAGCTCTACACCAAATAACTGC
>ENA-OOXA01000600-OOXA01000600.1-human-gut-metagenome-genome-assembly--contig:-NODE-600-length-24954-cov-2.284469_pt1 | contig 24954 bp, 13 predicted proteins | sample MGYA00241581_ERZ501331 | MGnify/ENA primary metagenome ERZ501331 (study PRJEB25962, sample SAMEA2042982) | human gut metagenome | biome: human gut; feature: human-associated habitat; material: faeces...
CAAATAGATTTTTTTATGCTATATTATATATGTCAGTTGTAGTATTGCTACAGCTAGTGAGTTGAAACATATTTGTATTTGGTACGACCTAATAATTGGTTACAAATGCAGAAGATAAGGGTGTGTCCGTTGTGGCATACCCTTATTTTTTTTATCATTTTATTGCTATGATTTGAGACAAAATAGTAAAAATGAAATGTAGAAAATTTGATTATTATTATCATAAACTTTGTGTAATGTGCTTAAATAAAATCTAATGTGCAAATATTAAATTCGTCTTTGTTTGCCTGTAAAGTGTGTAAAAAGTGTGTAAAAATATATGAAAGATAGGGAAAAAGAGTGAAAAAGAGTGAAAGTTTTAGTGTTGGTATAAATATATTTTAAGACAATTAAGACAATAAAAAAGTTCCGCAAACCTAGTAAAATCAAGGGTTTACGGAACTTTATAGCTTGGTGCCGCTAACCGGACTTGAACCGGTACGGGTTTTACCCCGAGGGATTTTAAGTCCCTTGTGTCTGCCTATTCCACCACAGCGGCATGCAAGATATATTATAACACTTTTTTTGCAAAATGTCAACGCTTTTTTGCAAATTACAAGTTGTTAAACGGAAATAAGTGGTAATGACAGAATAGTGGCAGTGTTTATTTTAAATCTTTTTGCCTTGAAACTGAAAATCTGTAGATAAATACAGATATCAAAGCGGTGACGACTTCTGTTATCCAGAATGCGTTCCATACGCCTGTTGGTCCCGTGAGCTTGCAGAGGAAGAACGCAAGTGGCAGTATTATCGCAATAAATCTGCACAGAGATATCATAAGCGACGGAATGCCCATGCCAAGCCCCTCCAGCGCACCTGATGAGGTGACGGATACTGCGGAGATAACAAAGCCGATACAAATTAGGCGTAGTGCTGTTTTGCCTATGGCGATAGTGTCAGCGTTTTCCGTGAAAAGCCCTATGAGCTTGGCTGGGAAAAGTGCGCATATGATAGTTCCTGCCGCCAATATCACACCTGTCATGTAAAGAACAATGCGGTATATTTTCTTCACACGCTCCTTCTCGCCTGCTCCGTAGTTAAAACTGATAACTGGTCGCATACCCTGAATAACACCATTTGCGGGTAGATAAAGAAAGGTCTGGAGCTTGTAGTAAATTCCAAGAACAAGCACATAGCTTTGTGAATATGCCGCAAGTATGCCGTTGAGGGCGGATATGAGAAGTGACGGCAGTGCAAGATTAAGTGTTGCAGGAATGCCTATGGAGTATATCTTTGCGATTATTATGCCGTCAGGACGCTTGTGTTTTGCGGAAAGCTTAACAGGAAGCTCACAGCGAAGATATGCTATTATGTATATGACAAGGGTCAGCACCTGACCGATACCGGTGGCGAGTGCAGCACCCTTTATACCCATCTCAGGAAAAAATCCAACGCCAAAAATAAGCAGAGGGTCAAGGATTATGTTTGCAATACAGCCGCAGAGCATACTGAACATTGATATCTTCATTCTGCCGACAGACTGGAATATCTTCTCAAATGCAATGGCAAGCATTAATGCAGGAGAGAATGTAAATACAATGTTGCAATACTGCACGCCAAGATCTATAACGTTTTTATTACTTGTGAACATAGATAGAAATGCAGGCATTATAAGTATACATATTATCATTAGCACAATACCATGCAAAGCCGAAAGGGCAAGCCCCTGAGTTGCGGCAATGTCAGCCTTTTCCTTTCTGCCTGCACCAAGATATATGGCAATGACCGCATTGATGCCGATACCAAAGCCGATAGCAGTGGCACTTATAAAATTCTGCACAGGGAACACCAGTGAAAGCGATGTCATTGCGTCCTCGCTTATCTTTGCCACGAAAAAGCTGTCAATGATGTTGTAAAGAGAGTTTACAAGCATTGATATCACCATTGGCAGGGACATTGAAAGCAGAAGAGGGAAGATCGGTCTTGTTTTCATGAAATCACTGTTCATTTTTTTTACACTCCTTTGTCTGTGGGCAGAAAAAAAGCCGCACAGCCTGTTTGCTGTGTGGCGAAAAGTGACATACTGTCAGGAAAAATCCACGCAAGTTTTACAAAGTATATTTTAACATAGCGGTATGATTTTGTCAATAAATTTTCTTTAATATTATGTTTCAAAAAAGTATACAAACACGCTAATTGTAGATTGACAAGATTTTTCTGCTATGGTAAAATGTTATTATGATAATTTATGTTAGGGGAGAAAGCGTAATGACTTTTATAGAGTGGCTCAAAGACTGTAATGAAGCAGACCATTTGACTAAAAAGGTTTACATATGTAATGATTATCTCAACGCCGAGAGAATGTTGGAGAACGCAAGCGGTGAAAATATTGTTATAAGGCTTGAAAGATACACAGTCGCAGATCATGCAAAGCATATTATCGAAACCAGTGCCGAGTATATGGACAGCAGGATAATAACACTGTCAAATGCTGAGGGCTGTGAGATAGTAAGACGTATTATTGATGAAAGCGGTATAAACTATTTTAAAAGCGATGACCATAATGCCTGCATGGAGATATTCAAGACAATATCAGAGCTTAGAATGAACTGTATAGGCCCTGATTCATTGTCCTTGGACAGCAGACGTATCAACACGCTGAGTGCGATCTTTCAAGCGTATGAAAATAAGCTTTCAGACAGCAAACTATATGACAGTGCAAAGCTCATAAGCATTGCCAGCGGTCTTATAAAGGCTGGTAAGGCAGACGTGAACAGCGTTCATTTTGCATATGATAAAGAAATAGAAGCTGATAAGCTGACAGCGGAGTATATAGGGCTTTTGCCTGATCCTGCGGTGATAGATAACATGGCTGATATGAGCGATGAGCAGTATCAGAATGGTCTGAGAAAATTAGCACAAAAGGCGGAGCTTTGGAGAAATTATGGCGTAACAAACGAGGTGGAGAGAACTGTTCTACATATCGTGAACAGTGGTTATGAGCTTTGCGATACCGCTGTGCTGTGTCCCGATGATGAGTATATGGACTTGCTCATGAATATGTGCGATCAATACAAAGTCCCCGTGGAATTTCCTGAGGGCATTTCATGCAGACACAGTGACGTTGTTGCATTGTTCAGGGCAATGCTCAAATGGTGCAAAAATGACTATAGATTTGACCTATTCAGAGATGTAATGCTTTCGCCTGTTTTCAAATATGAGGAGATAGTAGAGGACGGCAAGACCAAAAGCAAGGGCCGGATATTCCTTGAAGCACAGAACTCAGGAAACGGCTGGGGCATTGAATGGTATAGCACAAGGGATAGTAAGGTTTTCACGGACTTTTATGATGTCTTTAAAAAAGATAATGTCAGCGCAAAAGAGTTTTACGGTGGCGTGCTGAACTTGGTGAATGATTATGTGAAAGGTACAAACGCTGAGCAGAGAAGTTCCATATCAAGCGTTAAGGACGCTTTGATAGGAAGATACAGATTTTATGCAGAGTATGACAAGAGTCTTAGCTTGCAGGAAGCAATGACTGAGATCACCGACATTGCAGAGAACGCAAGGTATTCTTTGCCTGCATCAAAAGGCGCTGTTACCTGCTGTCTTATGGGGCGGTATTCTGCGCTTTTCATGAAAAACATATATGTTCTTGGTCTGACAACAGGAAGATTTCCTGTCATGCAGGACGAGTCACCTGTGCTTAACGATAAGGAGAGAGAACAGCTTTTCGGCAACCGTGACCATTGTTCTGACGCTATCGAGCGCAGAAAGCTCACTGACCTTGTGAGAACTGTTCTCATGGCTGAGAGAGCAAACCTTGTTGTAAGCTGTAGTGTTTATGATACCGTAGAAATAAGAGCGCAAAGCCCGTCGGCAGTGTATACTGTTATTGCGGCTGAAAAGGGCATTGATGTAAACAAAATAGAAGTGTATGATTATCTTTCTGACAGACGCAAGGTGAGCGTGCGTTCTGAGATATCATTAAACAGTGCTTTCCTTAACAAGGCAGAAAAAATCGGGCTTCATGATGACGGTGCAAAGCAAAGCGAAAGCCTTACGGAGTATCTTGATAAGCAAAGAAAAAGCCGTATAGATATATTGCGTGAAATGTGCGAAAATAAACATTTTATCATTTCTGCCACAAGCCTTTCGACTATGCTTCAGTGTCCGCTGAGGTTTTTCTATGAGCGTATTGCCCATGTTGAAAAGCCGCAGGAGGTGGATATAGACCGCAGTGCATGGCTCAAAGGCAATGTCAAGGGAATGTATATACATGAGATAATGGAGAATTATGCCAAGACTGTGCTTAAGGGCAAAAGTGCGGCTGAGGTGTCTGAAATTGTTGACACATCGGCGCTTGATGAGATATTCGAGAGCGTTTCTAAAAACTATCTCCGTAACTATCCCCCTGTGGATATGGCTGTTGCGCAGAGGGAGAGAAATGAATATTACAATTGTATCAAGGCTTATCTTGACGAACTGCACGACGATATACACTCAGGCAAACGTGAGGTCGTTGAGGTCGAGTATCCGTTCAACGGTGATGTGGAGATAGGCAAATATACAGTCACCATAAGGGGTAGGATAGACCGCCTTGACAAGATAATAGACGGCACAAAGGTGTCATACCAGATAGTTGACTACAAGACGGAGGATATCAAAAAATTCAGGGAGAAGCTTCCAGAAGACCCACAGGATCATATTTATGCCCTTGCGCTTGAAAAAGGTCTTACGCCTGTGGGAGAAGTGAGCGAAAGTGATATCGTTTCCGCAGATTATGTTTTCATTCTTGAAAAAGGGAATTGCCATGTAGTTAACAATAAGAATAATTCTGGAATTGAAAACATGATAACAATAACATTTAAGAAAATAGTAGAAGAGGGCTTTAAAAAGTGTATTGTGAATAAGAATGATAAAATTACTCCATGCACGTTTTGTCCTGCTTATGAAGAAGTTTGTTCAGGGGGTGCAACAGAATGAGTGAAGAACAGATGAGAAGCTATATAATAGACAAAGACAGTTATGATAAGAATATCCTTGTTGAAGCAGGCGCAGGTGCAGGTAAGACAAGGCTTATAATACAGCGTGTTATAGGTCAGATAGGCGCAGGTATACCTGTTGAAAAGATAGTGCTTATAACTTTCACCAACGCTGCTGCAAACGAGCTTTATGAGAGGATACAGGCAGGGCTTACGGAGAATATCGCAAAATGCAGCGGTGAGGAAAAGAAGCTGTATGAGAACGCTGTTATGAATTTACAGCGCATGAAGATAAGCACTATACACAGCTTTTGTTTGAGTATGCTGTCAGAACAGCCTTTTGAAGCTGACCTGCATTTGGGATTAAAACTTGCCGAGGACGGTGAAACAAAGCAGGCACAGGCTGACTTTTTCGAGAGATATTACCGCACAAATGGTGCGAACATAGAAGATTTCGGCTTTCTGAACAGCAATCAATATAAGCTCAGAGACAGCCGTGTGAAGAACTTTCTTATGGAAACATTTCTTGAGTGTGCTGAATACAGAGATGTTGAGTTTGTTAGGGATAAAAGCTATGACAGTGTGACATTTGACACCATAAATAAGCTTGCCTATAAAGAAATGTGTAACTATAGGGATAGTCTTGTGCGTGCATTCTATAATGGTGCTTTGGGTGGAAAATACGAAGATATAGCAGGTTTTGTTGTTGGTGATGTGACAAAGTTTTTTCCTGATAATATGAATGTCTACGACCCAAAGTATAATTATGTAAAAGTCTGCGCTAATCTTAAAGCTTGCAAAAAGTTCCTTGAGCCTTTTAATAAGACTAAAATTAAGAAAGATCATCCAAAGAGCAATGAGAACATGGCTATTTTCAGCCCAAGTGGGTTTGATAATGTAAAGAAGGAAAATGCACTGTATGCCCTCAACAAGACGGCAACGTATATAGAGCAGGCTGTGAAGGCTTATCAGGAGAGTGAAGACGGGGAGAGCGTTTCAAATGACGGGCTTTTGTATCACACTCACGAGCTTATCAAAAACAGCATTGAGGCAAGAGCGTTTTTCAAAGACAAGTATTCCTGCATTTATATAGACGAGTTTCAGGATACTGACGTTATGCAGACTGAACTTTTGCTGTATCTTTGTGCAGACGACAGCAAGCTTATAGCAGGCGGTGATATATGGCAATGCCCGCTCCGTGATGGTGCGCTGTTTGCGGTGGGCGACCCTAAACAGTCTATCTACGGCTTCCGTGATGCTGATATCAGGCTTTATAACAAAATGAAAGCCAAATTCCAGAACAATAACGAAAAAAACTGCGAGTTTTTCTCACTTGATTACAACTTCCGCTCTGATGAGCAGCTTATAGCTTGGGTAAATGAAAAGTTCCGGCCTGAAATAAACGGCAAATATGGTATGACATACAGCGATATGATATCAAAGGCTGATAAGCCTGCGGCTGTTTCCGATGATGTTATCAGAGGGGCATATTTTGTCAAAGATCCAGGTGCTGAAAGCGTGGCTAAGATAATATCAGACCTAGTGAAGGTCGGAAAGATATTCGACAAGGGTATGGAAAGACCTATAAAATACAGTGATTTTCTTCTGCTTCTTTGGAACACAACTCAAATGGAGTTTTATTCAATGGTCTTGACAGATCGTGGCATACCATATACAATGTGGGGTAAACGCCCTCAAAAAAACAGTCTGGTGCTGAAAAGATTTATTGCTCTTGCAGAGTTCGTTTTTGAAAGCTACAGCCCTACCGCAAAGGAAAAGGCTTATTCTATCCTTTGGAGATGTAGGCCTGACAGCATCGATTTTGAAGACGCTGAAATTGACGTAGACGATTATGAACAAAACTGTGAAAGCAATGACGCCACGCTTGTTGCAGTAAAGGCGTCTGCCGATACTGTCAATGAGCCTATAGCGAAGCTATATAAGATACTTGATTTTCCTGAGCTTCTTTTCGATAATACCAGCAACAGAGAATATGAGCTTTCAAATCTTATCTATCTTCTTGAAAAGTGGGAAAAGCAGGATTTTGCAGGAAGCGGCGAGCTTATGGACATGATGAAAAACGAGCTTTCTGTGCTGAAAGAAAAAGAGCTTATCCTTGACAGCAGTGAGCAGAACTGCGTAAGGCTCATGAATCTTCACAAGGCAAAGGGTCTTGAGGGGAATATCGTTATTATGGCGGAGGCTAAAAATCATAAATTCAGCGGTGGAAAGTACACCGACCTTGTGGCTAAAAGACAGGTCTATGTACCTTTGAAAACAAGCGATTATTCATATATGGACTATCTGACATTCTACCCTAATGAAAGGAAGCAGGCAGAGGATAAATATTTTGGCGAACAGCTCAGGCTTGAATATGTTGCGGCCACAAGAGCAAAGCAGGCTTTTATATTTGTGTATACTTTTGAACGGAAAAAACCTGTGATCGACAAACTTACAATGAGCAAAATAGGCAGAGAATTGCCGCAGATAAACAATGCCACAGCGCAAAGTGCTGTGCAGGCGGCGCAGATAAACGTCAAGGATATATTCGACGAGGTGAACAACAGCTGAAATGCTTTTGATGAAAGCGTTAAAAAGCTCAGTGAGAAACATGTTAGCAAAATCACTCCGAGCCACCTTGAGGACGGCAAAAAGGTCACTATACCAAGTGGAGTAGAGAAACTGTCTTACAAACGTCCAATGGGCAGAGATATCGGTCATATGGTACATCGTGCCTTTGAGCTTGCGGTGAATATGCGTGGAAAGCTGTTTCCGTATAACGAAACGCCACAGCAGAAAGAGCTAATCCAGAAGATTGTCAGCAGAGCGTATCTCGACTTTGAGGGCGAGTGCAGCTCGCAGGTTTCTGAGAACGCTTATAAGGACTATATCAACTATCAGCTTCACAGTTTTTTGAAAGACAAGGATATCGAAAAATTGCTCAAAACTGCGCAGGCAGTGTATACAGAGCTTCCATTCTACAGTATGGACGGCAATGAATACAGCAACGGAGTTATGGATCTTGTGCTTAAAATGTCAGACAAAAGCTTTATCATAATCGACTATAAGACCAACATACAGGAAGAAGCCGACAGAAAGCTTTTTGAGGAGAGAATTTTAAAGACATATCGTTCACAGCTTGATTTCTACGAAAAGATACTCAGAAAAATGCTCTCGCTCAGTGAGGAAACCAAGGTGGAGTGCCATATTTACTTTATGAATGACGATAAGTATATAAAAAACTAGAGCAAAGTCGTTAGAAATATGAATGAGTTAATATTGTGAATAATATTGTAATTTGTATCGTTCGGTTGACAATGTGATTGAGGTGTGGTATAATAAATCAGTTAATAATGTCGAAAAAAGTAAAAAAAGCAACAATAAGTCTACACTAAGCGTAAGGAGAACGTGAATATGGACGTGTACAAATTATGGACCTGCGATGATAATAGCGAAAGCCAACTGAGTTCTACCTCTTCGGAGATAGAAAAGGAAATTGACGTTCTCAGGAAAACTTTTGATTTTGTCAGGCTTCTGAAAGCGGACGGTCCTCATGGAGTGAGCGGCTGCGTTGAAAATCCATGTCAGTGTTTTTCTTTTTGGAAAGTGGACGAGCCTTGTGAAAACTGTATATCCTTAAAAACTTTTATTGATAAAAAGCCGAGAACTAAGCTTGAATTTATGGGAACTGACATTTATCAGGTCTTTTCAAAGTATGTTCAGGTTGACGGAGAGCCGTATGTTATGGAGCTTATCAAAAAGCTTGATGAGGACTCTTTGCTGGGTGTTCAGGACAGAGAAAAGATAATGAATAAGCTGTCAAAATATCATAAGGCAATGTATACTGATGCATTGACAGGTGCGAGCAACAGGAGATATTTTGAAGATAAGCTTAAAAAGTCCCATGTGCCTGCGGGCGTTGCGATGATAGATCTTGACGACTTCAAGGTTTATAATGATACATGCGGTCATGACGCAGGAGATATGGTGCTTGTGACAGTGGTTGATGCTATAAGGCGCTGTATTAGAAAATCTGATGTGCTTGTGCGTTATGGTGGCGACGAGTTTTTGCTTGTCATGCCTGATATTCAGGAGGACGATTTTGCCCATAAGCTCAGGAAGATAAAACGAAATATCCATGCGGCAACTGTGCCAGGGTATTCAAATATACGTCTGTCAGCAAGCGTCGGCGGCGTTTTCTCTGATGGCAATAGCCTTGACGAAGCTGTCAGCAAGGCTGATAAGCTTATGTATCAGGCAAAGACAAAGAAAGATACAGTTGTCACAGATGGTCACGAAAGTGTTGTCGGTGAGCCTCAAAAGCAGGAGATACTTATTGTTGACGATTCAAATATAAACAGAGAGATACTCTCTGAAATGCTTGGCAATGAATATATCATACATGAGGCGGAAAGCGGCGAGGAGTGTATTGACCTGCTTAGTCAGTATGGCACTGGAATTTCACTTGTGCTTTTAGATATAATCATGCCTGAAATGGACGGATTTGAAGTCCTTGACTATATGGCGGAACATCATTGGATAGATGATATCCCTGTTATAATGATATCAAGCGAGGATTCTGCGTCCTCTATAAGAAAAGCATATGAGTTTGGCGTTTCTGATTATATCAGCAGACCCTTTGATTCACGCGTTGTGTATCAGCGTGTGTTCAATACCATTAAGCTTTATGCAAAACAGCGCAGACTTATTTCCCTTGTCAGCGACCAGATGTATGAAAAAGATAAAAACAACCGTATGATGATAAGCATACTCAGCCAGATAGTAGAGTTCAGAAACGGCGAGAGTGGAAGTCATGTGGTGAACATAAAGCGCATAACGGAGCTGCTTTTAGATAGGCTTCCTATGCGTACAAACAAGTATACTGTCAGCGGCACTGAGCAGCTTCTCATACCAATGGCTGCGGCACTCCATGATATTGGCAAGATAGGCATTGACGATAAGATACTCAATAAGCCCGGCAGGCTAACCAAAGAGGAGTTTGAGATAATGAAAACTCACTCTGCTATCGGAGCGAATATGCTTGAAAGTCTTGAGCAGTTCCGTGACGAGCCACTCTTGAAGATAGCCCATGACATATGCAGGTGGCACCATGAGCGTTATGACGGCAGGGGCTATCCTGACGGACTAAAAGGCGACGAGATACCAATATCGGCTCAGATAGTTTCTGTCGCCGACGTTTATGACGCACTTGTCAGCGAGCGAGTTTACAAAAAGGCGTATTCTCATGAAAAGGCTATGGCATTGATACTTAACGGAGAGTGCGGCACATTCAACCCTGTGCTTGTCGAATGTCTTAAAGATATTCAGAACGAGCTTGCAAAGGGTGTAGAATAAGAGATGATATGATTTGTAAGGAGTGTCCTGATGACTACTAGAGAATTTTATGAAAGCATTGGCGCAAGTTATGACAACGTTCTGGTACGTTTCGGCAGTGAGAAAATGATAACAAAGTTTGCAAAAAGATTTGCTGATGATACAACTTTTCAGGATATGTGCAAGGCTTTAGAGGAGAAAAACGCCAAGGAAGCTTTCCGTATGGCTCACACCCTCAAAGGCATTTGCAGCAATCTTGGCTTTGATGAGCTTTACAAGGCGAGCTATGACCTTACAGAGGATCTTAGGGACGGTGAGCTGTCAGGCTATGAGCAGGATTATGAAAAGGTCTGCGAAAAATATAAGATAGTTTATGACAATGTGACAAAAATAGATAACTGAGTTTTGACCGATAGTCTGTCAGACTGTCGGTTTTATGGTGAGGAGGAGCTTCCAACCCATGAGCTTAGAATGATGTCTGCGTTCAATGCGAAGATAGCAAACTTCAATCGCAAAACTATCAAGGACAGACAGCGTTTCAGAATGAAATATTTAATTCGCCCCAGAAAATAGCAAAGCACCCGTATCATGTGCGATACGGGTGTTTTTTTATCAGAAGCCTTGTTCTTTAAGCTCTTTTACTATATCTACATAAAATTCTCTCACGTCAAAATCCTTGATGTTCTCCCTGAAAAGGTCGATAACATCGCCATGAGAAATGCCACGCTTGCCCTTGTGTTCTATCATCTTGGAGTTTTCACCATAAAGTCCCGACTCAACTGTTACTAGCCCATCATTGCCATTGCCGTATGGCTTGTTGAGCAGATAGCCGATTAACGGAAAACCTGCAGAACGTATGCTGTTCATTTTGCTCATGACGGAGCGGTAGGAAACCAACTGGCTGTCAGGGGTGCTTGCGTTAAGCTCAGAGCAGTTTTTATAAGTCAGGTCATAAACGCCATCTAAAAAGCTTGGGTCTTTGTCACCCAGAGCAGTGAAAAGCTTGTTGTATTTTCTATCAACAAAGCCCTGTATGCTCTCAGGTATCTTCTCAAGAAGCATATCAACGAATTTACAGCCATAGTGTGGCGTGTTTATGGTGGTAAGAGTTGCCACATATTTGTCCATGCCGAGGTGAGAGATAGCGTATCTCGAGTCAAGCCCACCCTTTGAGTGTGCGATTATGTTGACCTTTTCTGCGCCAGTTTCTGCAATGACTTCTTTTATCCTTTCAGCTACCTCAGTGGCACTGACGGATACTTTGTTGGCGGACTGTTGCTTGCCGTAATAGACCTCTGCGCCATTTCTAATAAGTTCATTAGGTACCCTGCCCCAATAGTTTATTACCTGCCAATCACGGAAGAATATGCCATGCACCATAAGTATAGGATACTTTGTCTTGCATATCTCGTTCTCTTTTCGTGCAGCGTCAAGGTCAAGCTTTGCCTGCTCGAAGTAGTATTCACTTCTCGCTGCCTTGTGGAATTTTCTGAACACGATGCAGTTCACAAGAGGTATGTACCAGGTGAATAACAGAATAACATACCACAGTATTTTCACCTGACGTGCCGAAGCCGCTATCCGCACAATGCCACTCAGACACAAAAGCGTTGTTATAGCATAAGCGCAAAGTGCATTTGCAAGAAACCGCCAACCATTCAGCTTTGTAAAGCAAAGTACTATCACTATTATAAGCTGTATAACGCTTTGCAAAACACCGCAACCAAGTACAAACGCTCCGGAATCAAGCCGTCGGATTTTTCCGTGAGAACCTTTGCATCCATGTGATTTGAACATGAAAACCAAGGTGTATAGTGCCAAAAGTATGATGATAAGCGTTTTGAGCAGAGAATTTATGTTAATAAGTTTCCACAGCGCAGGTGCGTTTGCAAGCAGAAGCACCGGTATAGAAAGAAAAGTTCCCCTAATTTTTTTCATTTTTTACCCCTTAAAGATTATTTTTCAGCTTTACGTGTCTAATATCGTTTCCCACAAACATAATAGGCATGAAACAGCCTGTGAGCCTCGAAACTATACGCTCATTATATTTTGCATTGTATTCTTCATTGGTGAGATTGGTAGAGATTATCGTTGGCCTGCCAAGGTTGATACGCTCGTTGATTATTTCATAGATCACGGAATCGGTAAAGCTCGTTTGAAATTCTGAGCCGAGGTCGTCAAGGATAACAAGGTCGGCATTCTCTATGATGTCAAGTGTCTGACCAGTAGCTCTGCCGAAATGCTCGTCCTCTATCTGTCTGAGAAGTTTAAGCAGAGAGGCGAAAATGACGCTGTAGCCCTTTTGTATAAGTTCATTTGCAATGCAGGCTGAAAGAAAAGTCTTGCCAAGACCTGTTTTGCCAATGAAAAACAGTGATGGAGAGTTTTCATGAAATTTGTCAGCATATGCACGGCAGTTTGAATACACCGTTCTCATTTTCTCTCTCGGTGACATTCCGTTACCGTCGCTTTCAGGATAAAATTCTATTCTGAACTCAGAGAAATCGTGGAGCTGGATACTGCAATTCTCGTTAAGCTCCTCAGTGGTGTATTTTTTCAGCAAGTCGGTGAAGCACTTGCACTTCACTCCGTCACGATAGCCATAATCACAGCATTTAGGACAGTAATAGTGATAATCAAGGTAGTCCTCAGGATAACCTCCCATTTTAAGCAGTCCTTTAATGGCACGTTTAGTATTGGCATTGTTTTGACGCATTTTTTGTATATATTCTCTTCCATGAGCATTTTTGCCTACTATGCCCTTCATGAGTTCACAGTTATTTGCTTTTAGTGATCTTGTAAGAACCTCTATTTCAGGAAGTCGCTGTGCTATCTCCTGAGCGTGAACCTCATGCTCGTTCATGACAGCTTCACGCCGTCTTTTAAGTTCATTTTCAGCCTTGTCATATGCGGTTATTGAATATTTCATTTTCTACTCCTTATCATAGCTTTCCTGATTTTTCTAGATCAAAATTCATTGCGAATTTTTCAAAATCATCAAGATCATAGGAAGTTTGCTTATTAGTATTCTTATTTTTCTTGGAGGTGTGGTACTTTTCGTCCTCGTGTGTGACCTGTTCAGGGGTACTGATGCTCTTGCCAGCCCAGTTTGACAGTATAGTGTCTATATATTTGTAATTCAGTTTGTTGGTATTGTCAACGCACTTGTTATAGGCTATCTCCAGCATTTCAACAGTGAAGCCCATTGTTCGCCACTTTTCTATAAACTCGAGCTGCTGCTTTGACGGCTTTGCTGTCTGTCCGAAAATTTTCAGTACCTTGAATTCATACTTTTTTATGTTGGAAAGCCTAATTATTTCTTGTTCAATTTGTTGATAAGTACAGATGTCTTGTTCAAACCACCCATGCATTACTGTCACAAGGTAAGACACGTTGTGCTTTTCAAGTGACACACAGTATTCAGCGGCTAAGAGAATAGATGCAGCATCAAATCGGTAATATTCATAAAGAGCAAGAAGTTCCCCTTGCTCAGTTCCATTGATAGTGCGTTGTAAAACGGTTTGTATCTCGTCAAAAAGATGTGCAAGGTTAGGGTCCTTCTGTTGTTTTTCCAATATCTCGGAATTTTTGTATCTTATGCACAGCTTGTTTGAAACGCTCTGACGTTTCGGGGCAACTGCCTCAACTTTTGAAACAGGCTCGGCCTTTGTTTCAGGCTCTGAAACAGGTGTAGAAACGGCTTTGACCTGTGCAGGCTTTGTCGTATCACTGTGTTCTGTGGTGATGACTCCTAGTGATACCCAGTGGGTCACAGCGTCAATGACAGTGTTCTCAGAAAGCCCGGACTTTTCCGCAAGCTTTGCACTGTCGCATTCACGTTCCGTTGAACAGAGTATGCAGAGAAGTACCTTTACAAAGTCGCCATCACTTAATTTTATGTATTTATCGACCACTTTAGACGGCACTGAAAAACTGCTGCCCCAGTGGTCACAGTCAAAAATATATTTCACGATATTCCCCCTCAATAATAAAAAAAACAGCCCTCACTGGGACACACTGTTAGTAGGTGCGTGAGGTTCGTTCAATATTATTATACATCCAATTATGCAAAAATGCAAGTTTCATTTTTTACAAAAAAAGAATAGCACCCGCAAAAAAGCAGGTGCTATATTATTTGAGTAAATTAGTGCACACATTTTGTGCTAAATGACATTACGTCAAGTGAAAACAAAAATTTTTTATTAAGACTTTGTAGTGTATAAACTTTGCGAAAAAATAAAGTTACAAAAGCACACAATACCTGTGTGAAATCACGTCACATAGATAAAATGAAACCTAAACGTCTCGGGTAGCAAAACATGGTTTTTGTTTGATGTTACACTTGCAATTATTACACTATTATGGTATAATGACAAGTAGAATCGATGTTGTATCACAAAAGGTAGCAATATTCTGTAACACTATACACAGTATAGCACATATAAGGAGGCTTGTCAAGTGGCAAACGAAAAAATTTATTTAGGGCTAAATATAGAGCCTGAAAATATTAGTTGGGCTGTAGCAAATAATGATTATCAGTTGTGTAAATATGATAAAAGAATTATGTGGGGAGTGTACAATTTTGATGAGGCTCAGCTCTCAGAAAAAAGACGCACCGCCAGGTCCTCAAGACGCAGATATAAGCGTCAGGCGGGAAGAGTATCTTTGTGTCAAGAACTATTTGCAAAAGCTCTCTATAAAAAAGATAAAAATTTTTTATTGAGGATATCCGAAGGTGCGTTGACTGCAGAAGATGCAAAACATAGAAAGCACTACGTTCTTTTCGAGGATGCAAATTATACTGACAAGGATTATTACACTCAATATCCGACTGTACACCACCTCATATGCGAGCTTATAAAAAACAAGGCTCCGCACGATGTGAGATTAGTTTACCTTGCTTGTTCATATCTGCTTGCATATAGAGGACATTTTTACTATTCAATTTCTGAAGATAATGTTGGCGAAATAACTGACTTTTCTCCTTTGTATAATAACTTTTATTCTTCACTTACAAATCTTTGTGGGGAAGTTCCTTTCGAAAAGAATAAAAGTGAATTTGAAAAAATCATAAGGTCAAAAAACTCTTTAACGTTTAAAAAGAAAGCCTTTAATGAGCTTATGTTCGCTGGTAAAGCAAAGAACTATGACAATGATATTATAAGTTATTCTATTCTTAATAATTTTATAAGCGGCGGTAAAATAAAGATCTCCAAGTTGTTTGCAAATGAGGATTATGAAGACCTGGAGACAAATGAAATCTCAACGTCTGTTCCGGACCTGAGTGAAATGCTTGTAGGAAAGATCGACGAATTACAGCTTGCTGTCATAAATAGTGTAAAAGCCATCTATGACTGGGCTATGCTTATAGATATACTTAATGGCTGTTCTTTAATATCTGAGGCAATGGTAAATAAGTATAATGAGCATTGCAATGACCTTAAAAAGCTAAAGCATATCTTTATTAAATATCTGCCGCATGAAGATTATCACACAGTATTTGCAGAAATCGGTGAAAAGTCGAACTATGAAAGCTATGTGTATAACGCACCAAAAGATGAAGAAAGGCCAAAGAACTATAAAAAGTGTACTCAGGAAGAGTTCTGTAAATTTACAGCCAAATATCTTAATCAGATTAAAAAAGTAGACGAAGCTGATCAAGCTATCCTAGATGAACTGATCACAAAATGTGTAGGTTCTAAACTCTGTCCGAAACTTAATACAACCGACAATAGAGTTGTTCCTTATCAGCTGTATTATCACGAGCTTAAGCTGATTCTTGAAAACGCAAAAAACTATCTGGCATTTCTTAACGAAAAAGATGAATACGGTACAGTAGCTGACAAAATACTGGCTATTATGAAATTCAAAATTCCTTATTTTGTTGGACCTCTGGTTTCGAGCGAGAAAAGCCCTAATGCTTGGCTGGAACGTAAGGCAGAAGGTAATATAAGACCTTGGAACTTTAAAGACCTCGTTGATGAAGACGCTTGCGAAGAGAAATTTATAGAGAGAATGACTGGACAATGCAAATATGTTGCTGGGCAAAAAGTTCTTGCAAAACATTCTATTCTCAATTGTAAATATAGCGTTCTAAATGAGCTCAACCACATAGTTCTAAGTAACTGTAAGCTGTCAGTAGAAGCCAAACAGGCTATTTATACTGAACTTTGCTTAACATCTCGTAATAGAGTAACAAAGAAAAAGATACTAAGTTTTCTTATAAAGAACGGATACGCAAAACTTGGCACGGATATAGCAGGCATTGATGATATAATGAGAAGTTCAATGCAATCATATCTGGATTTTGAGAAAAATCATTATATCTCAGATGGAGTACTTTCCATTGAACAAGCCGATAAGATAATAAGCAGGATCACGATATCAACTGATATAAGACGTCTGAGAAAATGGATATCAACAGAATATCCACATCTTTCTGCAGCCGACGTGAAGTATCTATCAGGGCTTAAATATCAAGATTATGGCGACGTTTCAAAGAGTTTTCTTGAAGACATATACCCTGTTAATACCGAAACAGGAGAAATTGAAAGCGATAAGAATATTATAACTATGCTTTGGGAAACGAATGAAACCATAGAACAATTATTAGGAACAAAGTATCGTTATACAGAAAGCATAGAATATGCTAACAAAGAACTATATGGGCTTTCCAACGGTCAAGCAACTTTACAAAAGAGTCTTGCGGATGCCTACGTTCCTGTGGCTATGCAAAAGGCAACATCAAAGGCGATCGACATAGTTAAAGACCTAAAAAGACTCCAAGGTAAAGCTCCAGACAAAATATTCATAAGAACAGCAAAAGATTTTGCGGACAAACCAAAAGGCAAAAACAGAAAAAGCAAGAAAGAACAGATCCTTGCAGCTTGGGGTTCTTTAAAAGATCGAGATATTGAAGCACTTGATCCAGGGGAGATGGCATCTCTCAAAAAGCAACTTAATGATATAGATGAAGGCAAGCTCAATTTGGATAAATATTATTTATACTTTATGCAGTTGGGCAGATGTATGTATTCAGGAGCACACATTCCATTTGATGAATTAGAAAACAGCTTCACTTGGAACATTGATCACATTTGGCCACAAGCGAAGGTAAAGGATAATAGCCTTGATAATAAAGTGTTGGTCGATTTGACTATAAATACTGACAAAGGCAAGACATATCCTATCGCAAAGGATATAAGAGAAGCTATGGCTGACTTCTGGGGACAGCTTTATCACGAAGGATTAATAAGCGATAAAAAGTATCAACGGCTGATAAGACAATCTGGTTTCAGCAAGGAAGAATTGGCCGACTTTATTTTAGCACAAATAACAGAGACAAGACAATCAACAAAGGCTATTGTAAACTTGTTTAGAGAGTATTTTCCTGATTCAACGGTTATATACTTAAAAAACGATTTTGCAACAGATTTTAGGCGTGAAATGGAGCTTCCCAAACACGAGATCATAAACAACTTTGATCTTGCCAAAGATGCTTATTTAAACCTTGTTCTTGGTAATGTTTATACAACTCGTTTTACATCTAACCCTCTTAATTTTGTAGAAAACAACAGAAACTATTCGCTAAAAATGTATCAGAGAAGAAGCGACGGCAGTGAAGTTGGTATGATGATGGGTAAAATAAGCGAAGGAAATTCAGTTGTTTGGGATCCAGAAACCTCTTTCGATGTAGTAAAACGCAACTACGCTATAAATAGCGTAAAATGTGTACGAGATGCATTTAGAAGAAAGAGCGGAAACAATGGCGGTCTCTTCGACAACAATCCTCTTCGTAAAGGGAATGGACAGACTCCAAAGAGAAAAGATTTGCCAGTTTCTAAATATGGCGGATATAATTGTACCACAATATCCTTCTATTCTCTTGCAGTAGTTAAAGACGTTGGTCCTGCCCTATTTGCTGTTGAGTTGCTTTTTGCAAAAGAATTCTTAAAAAGCGTAGATTTCGCAAAAAAATATGCTGCAAAAAAAATATCAGCTCAAATAAAATCCAAAATTGGCGCAGATGATGTCCGTTTCCCATTCGGACAGACTCCAAACATAATCAAAGCCAATGCATTACTGGAGTTGGACGGCTATCGTATTACTTTGGGAGGAAAAACTTTGGATAATATCATTGTTTATTCCGCCGAGTCATTGTTTGTCGCCTCAGAAGCCTTATCATATGCGGATAAAATCGGGAAAGTCGTAAATAGAAGAAGATTCAACAAAGACTATAAGATAAGCGAAAACATTGGACTATCAGCAGGGGGAAATTCTGAGCTTTACGATTATATGGCGCAAAAATGCACGTCAAAGCCATTTTCAGTGTTATACAATAAAGCTGGACATTTCTTTGAAAAGAGCAAGGAAATATTTGAACAGCTGTCTATAGAAGAACAGGTAACGGTTTTAGCTGAAATGATAAAACTCCTCACATATGGACGCAAAGGGACAATAGACCTAAAATTACTTGGAGGTTCTGCAAATGCTTGCATAAAGTCTATTCCGATGAATTTATATAAAATGAAAGGATACTCGTCGTTACGCCTTATAAACCAATCGCCAACGGGCTTAATAGAATATAGATCCTGTAATCTACTAAAACTCACATACTGATGCTTAGACGTCACTCGTGAGGCCAATTATGAGCAAAGTGGTCTGCTTGACAAATATGATTGTTTGTGCTATTATAGACACATAGAAACATTAATTAAAGTGCAGAGTTATGTAAAAAGCTCTGCACTCTTTTGTTTTTATGAAAATTCAAAAAGGAGTGAGATAGTTGAATATTTTTTATTATAAAAGGCATGGGAACAAGCTTACAATAACCGGGTTGAAAGAAGATGTGGCTGATACATCAATTGTTATTCCCGAAACGATCGACGGGATGCCCGTTGTTGAAATAGCCGAACATGCTTTTAGAGGCACACCGCTTACAAATGTTTGGATCGGCGAAAATATAACAAAAGTAGGCCATTCAGCATTTTCTGATTGTCACTGCCTTATATCAGTAACTTGGAATACCCATTGTGAAATACCATCGTGTTGTTTTTACAATTGCACAAGTATGTCTAAATTTGATTTTTCGAATGTGTCAACGATTGGAAATCTCGCATTTGCTGAAAGTGGCTTAAAAAAAATCTTTTTGCCCGAAAATATAAAGACAGTAGGAGTGCAAGCTTTTTGTGGTTGTATCAAACTCGAAAAAGTAATCTGGAATTGTTTTTGCGAATATATACCGAGTTCCTGCTTTACGGAATGTTTCGAGTTAAAACATTTTGACTTTACAAATGTGCAAAGAATAGGCGCTGGCGCATTTTACAAAAGCGGTTTGCAAGAACTCTATCTACCCCAAAATGTAAAAGAAATAGGAGCCAGGGCTTTTGCTGGATGTATAAATCTCAAACAAGTGCATTGGAATTGCGAGTGCAAAGAGATACCAACACTTTGTTTTGGGGGTGATTCATCATTGCATTATTTTGATTTTGTAAATGTAAAAAAACTTCAGACTCAATCATTTGAGCGCAGCGGATTAAAAGAGGTATCTTTAAATAAAGGAATTGAGGTCGGTAAATTTTGTTTTGCTCTCTGTGATAGCTTGGAAAAGGTCGAATGGCTATCAGGGCGAGCAATAAAAGGCTCTATTTTCGAAGGGTGTAAGAACATTAAAGAAATATTTGTTTCGGATAATGTAAAAAGTATTGAAGCAAGTGCCTTTGCCTCTTCCCCAAATGCAGAGATCGCATTCATATAATAAAATAATTAAAGAAAGAAGGAGTGTATCATGAAAACAATTGATATCTTTGTTTCTAAACTAGGCAAAGACGGACTACCCAGGCGTTGTGGAATGAGATCACTTGAAACCATATTCAATGATTTAGCAGAGAAACTACAGAATGAAGGGCTTATATCAGATCTTCATTTTACTTTTAATAAAAAGCAAATGAATTTATCTGATGTAACAACTGCGTCTTTTCTATGCTATTGCAGTTATGGCAGAAACGGAGGAATTTTTCTTGACATTGACCTCAAAACAGACAAATTTAATCTCAACTTTGCTACCGGTAAAACATCTAATGATGATTACTTATCATATATTCACATGAACAGAATAGCAACTGAATGTGCTGTGCTTCTTAACAATGACGGCAAAGATATAAAAATCGGCAATAGAGTATATGCAACACCTATGAGTAATACTCCGCTTACTCTTGCAGAACTAAGATACGAATTTGCCTTTTGCAATGAAGAAAAAGCAAAAATGCTCACTGATGTGGAAATGGCAGAGCGTATAAATGGCGATCTTTGCAATTGCTGCGGAGAAGGGGAGTTCGATTTACTGCCTCTTAATAACGAAGATGTTATGGAAGGTCAAAAAAGATATATGAAATGCAGAAAATGCGGCTGTTGGTCTCATTTATGAAAAAAATCAAAAAAAAGTAGCTTCTTTCTATGTGAGAAGCTACTTTTTTGTTTTTTTGTGATAAAATAATATATATAAATAAAAAATAAGGAGGACTATTTATGAGCAGAATCAAAAAAATAATCACAAGTAGCGTGCTTGCCGCATTGCTTGTGGAAAACACCTTTGTCGTTGGTGTATTTGCCGCCGACTCAGCTAGTGGTACATTTAAGATGTATAACTCAAGCGGCGATTACGTGGGGAAGTGGACCTATGCAGACAACAAGCTCACTCTTGAGGGCAATGGAACAAATATGGCCGTGTTTGATAGCCAAAGTGACGAACCTTGGGCTCCATATGTTTCAGATATAAAGGAGATCAACTTTATAAAAATAGGTTCTATTAGTGACGGCGCTTTCAAGAATTACAGCAGTCTGGAGAAGATAGGACTGGACCAGTACACTTGGTATATCCGCCCTAGTGCATTTGAAAACTGTGACTCTTTGGAAAAAGTATCTCTCCCTAAAAATCTTCAGACCGTTCATTCAAAGGCATTTGCTGGTTGCGATAATCTTAAAGATGTGTACTTTACTTCCGAAGCAAAGTTCTATCAAGCTTCTTTTGGAAAGACCACAAAGCTCCATTATCCAACAGACAATGAGCAGTATCAGAATGCTTTAAAATGGGGACTGAACATTAAACTAAACAATGGTGAAGACGCAGTTTATCCATTGGAAGCTGCAACCATTTCCGTAGACTGCGGAACAGACGGAAAGCTTCGTTATACGGGAAGCAAAATAGAACCTAAAGTAACGCTTAAGAAGGCTAATGGCGATATTATTTCTGCATCTGAATATAATGTAGCATATGCAGATAATATTAATGCAGGCACGGCTACTGTAAAAGTAACAGCAAAAGGCAGTAATGTTTCTGGGCAAACAAGTGATACGTTCACTATTTATCCTTGTCAGCTCAGTATAGACGCTGCAAAGCTTGAGCGAACAAGTTATGCGTACACTGGAGCAGAGATAAAGCCTGCTTTTACAACAAATTTGCCAAGTGGAAGCTATACTGCATCATATAAAGACAATATAAGCGGAAACAGTGAAGGATATGGCAGTTTCATCATAAAAGGTTGTGGCAATTATTGTGGCTCAGTCACATACAGATTCCGCATAACTAACTCTCAAAAGCCGGACATCATCGATCTTTCAGGCTATACTATAAGTTTAAGCGGGGAGTGGACTTATACAGGTGACGAAATAAAGCCTGAGATCGTTGTAAAAGGCGTTGACAAGAGCAACTATGACGTTTCTTATAGTAATAACGTTAATGCAGGAACGGCCACAGTTACGATTACGGGAAAGAATAAAGCAAAAGGCAATGTAAGTGCAACCTATAAAATAAAGGCAAGAGACATATCCAGCTGTTCAATAGACGTAAAGGCTCCTGAAGAAAGTGGCAATGTTATAGATAAACCATTTGCACACATAACATATAACGGTAAAGAACTGGTTGAAAATGAAGACTATATACTATCTTCTACATATAACAAAGATACAGGAGCATGGAACGTTAAAGTATCAGGAATAGGCAACTTTACTGGAAGTATTCAGAAGACAACTAGAATCCCGTTGGATATGGTTGCAACGATGAATATAGACAAGAACTCATTTGTTTATGACGGAACTGCTAAAACTCCTGCTATTACTGTAAAGAAAGGGAACACTGCACTTAAAGAAGGCGTTGATTACACTGTAACATACAGAAATAACATCAATGCTGGAACTGCAGACCTAGCGGTAAATGGTATTGGCAAATACTTTGGCGGATGGGCTCAGTGTTATAATATAGAAAAGAGACCTATAGGTGATTGTAATATCTCCCTTCCCGCATCTGTTGCATATAAGGGTGTCCCTGTACATTCTATCGATAAAGTTACTCTTAATGGGGTATCATTAACAAAGGGAGTAGACTATACAGCTACATACACAAACAATGATTCTATTGGAACAATGACCGTTATATTTGAGGGCAAGGGTAACTACAGTGGCACATTCAAAGCCTTTGTAAACCTTACAGCTCCTTCAATATCAACTGCAAACGTAACTCTAAGCTCTTCTACATATGAATATAGTGGACAGGCTCAAAAGCCAAATGTTACTGTTGTACAAGACGGGAAGTCACTTGTAAACGGTGTGGATTATAACGTGTCATATAAGAACAACAAGAACATTGGCACGGCAACTGTTACAGTAACAGGTATTGGCACATACGCAGGCACAGTGTCAAAGGCCTTCACTATTAACCCTGCAAAGCAGAATATTCAGAAGCTTGAAACAAGATATAAGGGCTTCTTTGCTGATTGGGCGCAGAAGGGCTCTGCAACAGGTTATGAAGTTCAGTATTCCACAAACTCCAACTTCACTTCATCAAGCATAAGAAGGCTTTCAAAGAACAAGCCTGACTATTGCACAGTAAGTGGCATTACAGCAGGCAAAAAATATTATGTAAGAGTTCGTTCATACACAGTTGTAGGTGGCAAGACATATTACGGTGCTTGGTCGTCGGCAAACAGCGTTACAACAGCTAAGTACGATTTCACAAAGGCTTCTGTTTCTGGCATTTCCGCAAAGACTTTCACAGGCAAGGCTATCACACAGAAAATCGCAGTAAGGTATAACGGCAAGACTCTCAAGAGCGGTACAGATTATACAGTTTCCTATTCCAATAGCAAAAACGTCGGCACAGCAACTGTAAAGATCACAGGCAAAGGCTCATATTCCGGCACTATCACAAAGACATTTAAAATCTTCCCAGCAAAGCAAGAAATAAAGAAGCTTTCTGCAAAGTCAAAGGGCTTCTCCGTGACTTGGGTAAAGAAGGGTTCAGCAACAGGCTATGAAGTTCAGTATTCAACGAGCTCAAGCTTCAAGAACGCTTCAAAGGCAACTATCACAAGCAAGAACACATCTTCAAAAACAGTTTCAAAGCTCAAGTCTAAGGCAAAGTATTATGTAAGAGTTCGCTCCTACACAACAGTCAAGGGAGTAAAGTATTACGGAGCTTGGTCGTCAACTAAGACTATAACAACTTCAAAATAATCAAAAAAGAGTTGACAAAACGAAGCCTTTGTGATATAATAAAGCTGTAAAAGATAATATATTAAAGTCTAGAGTTTCTTATGAGGCTCTAGGCTTTTTTTATTTTCTAAAGAAATAAAAAAGGAGGAAAATTTATGCCAAAAATAAATTATAAAAGAGAGGTTTGGGAAGGATGGAAAGTGCAGGACTTTATTGACGATCTTCAGCCGTCTCTTGACATCATAATGTCCGGAGGCAGCTGGAAGAAACCTTTCCAGAATAAGAAAGAACTTGCACAGTGGTGCAAGGACAATCAATCATATTACAAAAAAGAAATACCAGAGGTGGTTAATTATTTCGCCGCCAGATATGGTATTGCATAAAGGAGAAGAAATAATGAATTGCAACAGCAGTATAAGAAGCAATTATTTCAAGATAACAGACCGAAATGCCTTTGAAAAGCTGTGCGGTAAGCTATCAGGAGAGGATTTTCTCTCCGTCAAGGTCTCAATTAATGAGGAAAATATGGCATGCATTTCTTGCCAAGGAATGCTCACATGGGATGACGATATAGACCTAAATCAATTTTATGAGTTGCTGCAGCATATTATTGATCCAAATGACGCCGCAATATTCGTAACTATAGATCAAGAAGGAATGAGATACATCGGCGGTGATGCCGTTATTATCACCAATAACGGCATCGTACATAAAGACCTATGGCAAATGGCCTTCAAAGAAGCAAGAACTTTGCTCCAACGTCCAGAATGGACGACACAATACGAGTATTAGTATCATATTGGCTTGACAAGGCTAAAAAAATGTGATACAATATAAGTACTAAAACATTATCAAAAGTTCAGAGTACACATAAAAGTGTCTCTGGACTTTTTTTATTTTTTGATAAAATAAAAGAGAGGAGGTCACGGGCTTGGTAGAGCTCGATACAGATCTTTATAACAAAGGAAAACTTAATATCGTACCAGAAATGGTAGATATAGAAACGGAGGAATAAACATGATCATTGCCATAATGGACTATAACGGCAGAGAAATTTGCTTTTCTGCCTCAAATGAAGACGAAGCGAAGAAAGCCTTTCCAGGCGGCGTAGTGATAAGAATACTTGACGCAGACGAAGCATATAGCAATCAGATTGAGGAAGCGGTGT
>ENA-OOXA01000608-OOXA01000608.1-human-gut-metagenome-genome-assembly--contig:-NODE-608-length-24698-cov-4.563568_pt1 | contig 24698 bp, 32 predicted proteins | sample MGYA00241581_ERZ501331 | MGnify/ENA primary metagenome ERZ501331 (study PRJEB25962, sample SAMEA2042982) | human gut metagenome | biome: human gut; feature: human-associated habitat; material: faeces...
ATTGTCTGAAATTAGTTTTTTCTGTGCTGTATTTAAGTCATTCCATAGTGGAAAACAATTTTCGAAGTTCATAACCGTTATCTCCTTTACGAACATAGTATACTTGCTTTTTTTAGATGCGTCAATTATATAACTGGCATATGCCATAAATAGAAATAAAAAGAAGTGTAATAAAGTAAATTATCTTTTCTGTGATATCATCACGGAAGCAAGCACTTATTTGGGGTATATTAAGTTCAAATAGGAGAAGGAGTTGAAAAATATGACATCTATAAATATAAATAAAGAAAAGTTTGGACAATTAATTCATAAGGAAAAACCGGTTTTGGTTGATTTCTGGGCACCTTGGTGTGGTTATTGCCGTAGAATTGGAGCGGCTTATGAAAAAATAAGTGAAGAATACAGCGATATTCTTATTGCTGGAAAAGTAAATATTGATGAAGAACCACAGATTGCAGAAGCTGAAAAGATTGAGATAATTCCTACGCTGGTTTTATATCGAGATGGAAAGGCAATAGATTCTATTGTTGCACCTGAATCAAAAATAATGATAGAGAATTTTATTAATGAAGCATTGGAAAAATAAAAGGAGGACTGCTGTATGAATGAAAATCATGTTTACGATATGATTATCGTGGGGGGAGGACCTGGAGGGTATACTTCAGCATTATACGCAGCCAGAGCAGGATTTGATACAATTGTTTTAGAAAAATTATCTGCAGGTGGTCAGATGTCATTGACCTGGCAGATTGATAACTATCCTGGTTTTGAAAATGGAATTGACGGATTTTCATTGGCAGAGAAAATGCAAAAACAGGCGGAAAAATTTGGCGCTAAAAGTGAATATGCTGAAGTTTTTAATATGGATTTAACAGGAAAGCTTAAGAGAGTAGAAACTAGTTCGGGAATTTATATTGGGAAAACAGTAGTGATTGCTACTGGAGCAAATCCAAGAGAACTTGGTCTCGCTAAAGAAAAAGAATTGATAGGTCATGGGGTTGCTTATTGTGCCTCCTGTGATGGTATGTTTTATAAAGATAAGATCGTGGTGGTTGTTGGTGGTGGAAATTCTGCTGTATCAGATGCTGTTCTTTTAAGTCGAATTGCTAAGAAAGTCATCATTGTTCATCGAAGAGATACATTACGTGCAACGAAAATCTACCATGACCAGCTGATGAAAACTGAAAATATAGAGTTTCGATGGAACAATACAGTAAATGAACTGATTTATGGAGAACGATTGACTGGTGTGCGGTTGAAAGATACAGTTACAGGAGAAGAAAACATTATAGAATGTGACGGCCTGTTTGTGAGTATAGGAAGAAAACCGACAACAGATTTTTTAGATAATCAGATAGAACTGGATAATAAAGGATATATTGTGGCAGGTGAAAACACTGAAACGAGTATTCCGGGTGTTTATGCTGTAGGAGATGTCAGAACAAAGTTACTTCGTCAGATAGTAACAGCAGTGGCAGATGGTGCTATGGCAGTACATATGGCAGAAGAGTATGTGGAGAAATAATAATCAGAATTTGAATGGTGAACTTTTCATACTAAAATATGTACAATTTCAATAATGACATGAACTTATGGGAATGTATTGCGGATACTTTGTGAACTTTATCCTGATACAATGATTATGCTGATGAAAGAAGGCATCGCCTGGAGATGAAGGCGAAAGCTGAAATAGAAGATACCAAAAATCTATATGACTATTGGGGTGAAAGATTATATCGTTCAGTGCTTGATGACAGCAGGATTATCATTAATCTTCTCAGAAGTATAATAAATAACAATGAAAAGGAAGGATGTCAAGTATGTGATATAACGGATGACCTTCTTTTTTTACAGAATAAAAAATGCACAAATTGTAGGGAGATGAATACTATGAGAGGTCTTAGCCGAAAATTATATCTTGATCTTTCTGTTCCAACCGAAGAGGATCAGCGTTCAGACCAGCAGCGCATTCTGGAAGCTTTATCCGCGGAGGGCGTGAAAGAGGAGGTTCATATTCCGGTTCGCATGTTGAGACAACTATATCCATTACTTGATCGTGCAGGTTGGAAAATAACCGTTTCGCTTTCCTGGAATGGAGAAAAATGGGAGCTGGTTGATATAGAAAGCGGAGATACAGCCAGACAGCATTATGGGCTGGCTGTGGATCTTGGAAGTACAACGGTAGTGGTGAGACTTTTAGATTGTAATAGTGGTGAGATATTGGGAGAAGAGAGCTGCTTTAATAAACAGATTCAGTGGGGAACCGATATTTTATCACGTATTTTTTTCTGCAAAGATGACAGGAAAAAACTGGAAGAGATACGGCTTGCTACAGTTGAGTCTATTATAGAGTGCATGGATAAGCTGGATGTAAAGCATCCGGTGTCACGAAAATGTCTGTCTATGGTAGTAGCAGGCAATACCACCATGATCCACTTTCTTTTGGGAATAGATGCTTTCTGTGTCTTTTATACGCCACATGCTGTTCATGCAGACCGTCCGGGATTCCAGCCGGCAAAAGATCTGGACATTCCGCTGAATGGTTATGTATATTGTTATCCGGCGAAGTCTAATTATCTGGGTGGTGACATCATCAGTGGAATGATTGAAACGGAATTATATAAAAAGGATGGAATCAGTGTTTTCTTTGACATTGGAACCAACGGTGAACTTGTGATAGGAAATAAAGATTTTCTTCTTTGCGGCGCCGGTGCGGCGGGGCCTGCATTGGAAGGCGGTGTAGTACATACCGGGATGAGGGCAGATGCCGGAGCAGTGGACAGCGTGAGGATAAGAGGTGGAAAAATCCATGTTCATGTAATTGGTAACTCTTCAGGAAAAATTAGCCCTAAGGGTATCTGCGGTTCCGGTATTGTCGATCTGATTGCGGAACTTTTTTTAGAAGGATGGATAGATATTCGTGGTAAGTTTTCTCCTGAAAAAACGAATCTTATTCAGAAACGAGAAGGTCAGCTTTGCATAGAATATGCTCCGGGTCTGTATTTTTATCAGAAAGATATCGACGAATTTATTCTTACCAAAGCCGCAGCACATATAATGGTTGAGATCATGCTCCGGGAATCTGGACTTGAACTGAATCAGGCAGATCGATTTTATGTAGCCGGCTCTTTTGGAAAATATGTATCTGTGGAATCAGCCATTACCATTGGGATGTATCCTGACATGGAACGGGAGAAGATGATCAATGCTGGAAATTCTTCGCTGGAAGGAGCACAGAAGCTTTTGCTGAACAAAGAACTTCTTGCAGATATTGATCAGATACTGGAAGAAATGACTTATATACAATTTGCGGAAGTGGATGATTTTCTGGAACAGATGGTAGCTGCCCAGGCCTTACCTCACACAGATTATAAAAAATATCCAACGGTCATGGAAAAATTAAAGAAAAGACAAAACATATGCTTTTATTGATCCGAGGCTGAGAAATCTGTCATGGTAAGCATATTCCAGATTTCTCAGAAAACAGAACAAAGGAGGAGACAAGATCAAAAATGAAATTTGATGTGCTGGGGTTATTAGCAGCCTGCTCATATGCATTGGACTGTGTAGAGGCAGAGCTGATTAAAGTAACAAACAATCATTCTAAACGTGTGGCATATATGGCGGTTTGTACTGCTGAAAAAAATGGGTATACAGGGTCAAAGTCTGCAGGATCTGGCAGAGTGTGCATTGCTGCACGACAATGCAGTGGCACAATATATTCAGGAAGAGCTTCAAAATGACGCTTTACGTAACGGGGTGACGAAGCTGGGAAGGCATTGTACCATAGGAGAAAAAATTCTGAAAAATATACCGTTTCATAATGATGTATCTAATGTCATACTGTACCCCCCCCCATGAAAACGCTGATGGAAGTGAACCTTTTGGAAAACAATGGAATGAAGTACCGTTTTTTGCAAGGATTATCCATATGTGTGATACGATAGATATATTTTGCCGATCTATGAAATCAGATTCGGATGAGTGGAAAAGAACAGAAGAATTTGTAATAAAGTCAAAAGATAAATTGTTTGATTCCTTCTGCGTGGAAGTTTTTTTTAATGCTTTTTCAGATGAAAAAATTCATATGATTGATAATGAAACCCTGGATACGATGTTGTGGAAGAAAGTACCCAGAATAAAGCTGGAACTTAATTTTGCACAGATTAAAGCTATTGCAGATCTTTTTGCCCATATTGTGGACTATAAATCACCCTTTACAAGTAACCACTCAATGGGTGTTGCGGAAGGTGCGGAAAAAATATCAAGGTTCATGGGATTTGATAAGGATATCTGTCAGAAAATGTATATTGCCGGAGCTTTACATGACATAGGAAAGGTCGCAATCGGGAATGAGATTCTGGAAAAACCAGAAAAATTAACCGATGAAGAATTTAAAACGATGAAACATCATGCAGTATTATGACTGCCAGAATGGAAAGCCAGAAATAATCCATTCGGATTTCTTCATATTTTTGATGCTCTCCCCTAATAATAAAATATAGAGTACTTAAAACAAGTTCATTTAAACCATTTTACCATGTTTTGTACTTAAAATGTACTTGTATTATGAACTTATTTTGTACTTATCAAATGGAGAGGAATCCTTCAATTTTATAATCAGTCTTGTAACTCATTTTTAATGTGTATGCAACAGCATATAGAACACTGATTGCTTGTTGATATGCTCCGCCTTCTTCATTTGGATTGCCTTTTTCTCTAACTGCAATATAATTTGCCTTAGGTACATTTACAATCTCTGGTTTGTTCTTCGGCATATAGAATTCTTTATACTCTTTTTTAAAATCAAAAGCCATAATAACCTCCAAAATTCCGATTTTCTCAATTCTCCAAACTTGAATTTATCAGTATCTCTTTTTGCATGTTTTGGGTATCGTTGCTTCATAACTCATATCAAGCAACATTTTGATTTTGTCATCTGATACGCTGCACATCCAGTGCAACAGTAATCCAGCTATCCTTGCTCATGTGATACGCCGGGAAGAAGCCGGGTTCCTCTCGTAGTGTGCCAATCAGAATTGGGTCACATTTGAAATCGACTACTTCCAGCATTTCTTCGCCTTGCAGCCCCAGCTTGTTCTTTGGTACATCCATAATCAGAGCAAACCACTTCCGATTATTACAATGCCGGAACACCTCATAATTCGGATATTTGAGCCACGGATAATCTGTCTCGGCGTTATATGTCTGATTCTAATTCTGCGCGTTTCATAACCTCACCTCTACAACTTCTAGCTTTCTGCATGTTACTATATAGTTTTGATTACCTGTTCTTCTGCATTTTGGCCGAGGGATAATCTCTTCGTTGAAAAAATAATTGACCACGATAGGCGGATCGTTGAACGGGCGTTTGATGGAATCATCATCCTGGACATACAGTAGCCCTTCCTCTTGGCAAAACTGCCGCATCTGCGCATCCAGCATTGACCAGTAGCTGCGTTCTTTTTTATTGTAAATGGTATCGTACAGCGGCAGCAGGTCTGGATGTTTTTCCGTTATATAGTCAAAAATCGTTTTCTTATAACCGCCCCGCAAGTTTAGGTTTTCCAGCCAGACCAAATTACATTGATTCTTCGCCCGGTGGATGATGGAGGGCAGGTCGGTGAGGCCGGGGAAAATCGGCGAGATAAAGCAGGTGGTGCGCACACCAGCATCATGGAATGCTTTCATAGCGGCCAGCCGCCGCTCAATGCTCACTGCATTGTCCATATCAGCGCGAAAATCTTCGTCCAGTGTGTTTGATCGACCAGGATACCCGCGCATTGGGGAATGTTTTAATGAGGTCAAGGTCACGCAGCACCAGGTCAGACTTGGTAGCAATACTGAGGCTACATTCACTGCCCTGCATCTGCTCCAAAATGGCGCGGGTGCGGCAGGCGGTTTCCTCCAGCGGCTGATATGGGTCGGTCACGTAACAGAGAAACAGTTCTTTCCCTGCATACCGCTCCGGGTGTTTGATTTCCGGCCAAAATTTAACGTCTATGAACTCTCCCCAGGGCTCCGGGTGATTGGTAAAACGCTTCATAAAAGATGCGTAGCAATATTTGCAGCCGTGGCCACAGCCCACATAAGGATTGACCGAATAATCACTCACAGGCAAATTGGATTTTGTGAGGACGCTTTTTACTTCAACGTTTCAGATGATTGGCTCCATTGTATGTATGCTCCTTTGATTTTGCTTATTTTTCACGGGACAGTTTCATCATATCCTTCATATCGGCAAAACCGATTGTTTGATACAGCGGCCTGCCTTTGTTTGAGGTTTCAAGATAAATTTTTGAAATATGCCGCTGACGAGCCTGCTCTACAAGCCACCTGACGATTCTGTTCCCTATGCCGTGTCCGCGAAACTGCGGCCGGGTATAAATGTTCATCAGGTAGGCACATTTCCCGTTTAGATTGTCCGGTGAGGGCATCTCATGATAGAGGCATATCCCGCCGCAGCCGACGATTTCCTCCCCTACGTAGGCAAAGCAGGCAATATGTCCGCCCTGCGGCAGTTCTGTTTGATAGTAGCGGCGATTTTCCGATTCCAGCTCTGTTACAGACCGCTCCGAGGGGATGGAGAATACCTCATGCAAGACTTCCATTCGCCATTGCATCAATACATTCAGGTCCTGGATCGTGGCCTGCCGGATCTGAATCTCCATTATAATGCCCCCGCTTTCATTACCACCGGCAGTTTCGACACATCCGGCTTACCGTTGACATTCAAAGGAATCTGCTTCATCTTCACAAAGAACTCTGGGATCATAAAGGAAGTCAGATTTTCAGACAGTTCTTTTTTTACTTCCGAGACTTTCAGCTTATTGTCGGAAGGCACCACATAGGCGGTCATATAGGACAGTCCATCCTCGTCTGTAAAAGCCCGGACAATAGCCTGCTGCACATCCTTGCACCGATAGAGCCGGGACTCCACCTCGGCAAGTTCCACCCGCTTGCCGTAAATCATGATCTGGTCGTCCTTGCGGTGCAGGAATGCAATGTTGCCATCCGGCAGGATATAGCCCAAATCGCCGCTGCGGTACATGGTGCTACCGTCCGGCTGCCGCTCAAAAGCTCTGTTTTCCTCGGCATGGTCGCCAATGTAGCCCAGAGATACACCGCCGCCATAAATGCAAATTTCACCCGTCTGCCCTTTGGCAACCTCGTTGCCAGACTGATCCAGAATCCTGATTTGCGCACCTAGTACAGGATGACCGATGGGATAGGTACCGTCCTCCAGCACAGTTCCACTATTACAACGGTAATAGGAGGCGCAGACCGTTGTCTCGGAGGGGCCGTAGGTGTTGTAAACCTCTGCTTTGTTCAGCAGGTGATCCACATAAACGCCCCGCAACACATCGCCGCCGCTGATAAGCAGCCGCAGAGAGGACGGAATGACAGACAGGTGGTTCATTTCTGCCAGCAGATACGGAAAGCCGCTGATCATAGTCACATGGTGGCGTTCCACAAAAGCCATCAACGCATGGATGTCGGCCTTATCCTCGTCAGCGGGGATGGCCAGAGCGGCACCATTCAGCAGACTGGTGAACACTTCCTCCACAAAGATGTCAAAAGAACAGACGGAATATTGCAGCATGACATCACCGGGGCCGGGATGGAACTCGTTGGCAAAGGCACGGACATAATGGCAAACATTGCGGTTGGTGACACAGACACCTTTGGGCCGCCCGGTGGTACCTGACGTATACAGCACATAGGCGGGGCGTTCCGGGTCTTCGATGGCGTTGCGCTTCCAGGAGGGCGTCTCCACGCCGCAGATCTCACAATCTGTATAGCGGATGGGGAAACTGCTCAGTTTGGGCGCAAAGGCGTGTTCCGTCAGCACAAAATCCACCTGTGCCTCGGTCATCATGTCATGGATGCGCCCGGTAGGAAAATCCGGCTCGGCTGGGACATATCGGCCGCCGCATTTGAGTACCGCCAGAATCGAGGCAATCATCTCGGTTCGGTGACGCATGACGATGCCGATGCTGTGTACTTCCTGCGGAAAGCTGCACGTGATCATATCCACCATGTTGGACAGCTCTCCAAAAGTCATGGTGCGGTCGTTTTCAATGATAGCTGGGGCATTTTCATGTTCTTTAACTACTTTCTGAAAAAGCGAATAAATCGTATCCATCGTTTTATCTCCTTGTCGGTTTATCTATTTAATATCCAGTGAATGCCAGCCGCTGTGCGCTTGTTGCACGCCTGATAGTGGCTGCCACTGTTCAGTACGAAGGTGGTTTCGATGCCTTTCCCGTGGCACAGTGTTTCTATCTCCTGCGTATTCTGCTGCACAACGTTCAAAATCGGATTATCGGTGGAGCTCTCCTTGTCTCCGAGAGAAAAATACAGACAGTCAGGTTTGCGCTTCATCTCATGGGAGCACACATATTCCATGATGCCCTCAAACCAGAAGGAACCTGACATACTCGCTGCGCGGGCAAACACATCCGTTTGGTAGAGAGCGTAGAGGGCGAACAGCCCGGCCAGCGAGTAACCGGCGAGGCCCCGCCAGGCGGGCGCACCGGGAAGGAGCGCTTCCGCTTCCGGCATAATTTCATCCAGAAGCAGTTTCAGGTAATCATCCGCACCCCCGGTGCAGGGCGTATCGTGTTTAGAGATCGGCCCCATATACCACGGTGTCATGTCATGATCCCATTTCAGCTTACTGACCGCCACCAGACAGAAATCTGGGCAGCCGAGCGCCATCAGGTTTTTATACACACTGTTAACGGCATTGGAAAAGGTGTTGAGATAGATAACTGGGCTGCCCGGCTTTGCGCTTGGGTATATGTCCACTCTTTTTTGTTCTATGGTTAAAGAAGTCACTTTGTTGCCTCCTCTCTTGACGATTCATTGTATAAATATTGTACGGTATCCGAAAACGAAAGCAAGTACGCAGAAAGTTCGTACATAGTATCAAACTACTGACCAAGGCTATAAACAGGAGGAATCAAGATGGATCATATCATGACATATGAGGAATATCTGCGCGATGTCAAGAAGGGAATCGTCACCGATCTGGGCAACAGCCCGGTCACGCCGCTGCTTCTGATGCTTCAGGGAAAGTGGAAAACACAGATTCTCTATGAGCTGTGCATCCATGATACGGCCCGCTTCGGCACCTTAAAAAAGGAACTTCCGGGCATCACCAATACCATGCTGACCAACTCCCTGCGGGAACTGGAACGGGACGGTTTCATCAACCGGGTACAGTTCAATGAAATCCCGCCTCATGTAGAGTATTCGTTCACCGAGCGGGGCCGTGACCTGATGCCGATTTTTTATCAGATCATGCTTTGGGGGTTCAAACACGAAAAAGACAATGGTCGAAGTTTTCCATTGCTTTTAGGGATATATACCCTAATTGATGGCTGTGGTTTGTATGATTTTCTTTTCAATCTTTCTACCAAGTCATCTATGTTTTGTTCCAGATTCCTCTCGTATTCTCTCTTCGTAATCTCATCCATACCAACTGCCTTACTTCCGTCTAATTCTTTGTGACATTGCAGAAGCATTTCTTTATTGATTAGATGATACAACGATGTGAACTCTGGTCTCGGCGAACTTGCCGATATTTCTGCTATTCTTTCCAATTTTGTTTCCATCAATACCTCCGTCCCTGAGTACGGTTGATGTGTCCTCAGAAAGACCATTATTATGTAGCTCCCTTCCCTCCATTGGCATTACCCAACTTCTTCAGTACTATGAAGCTATCCGACTGCCTGCTGTTCTTTTGGCATTCTCCCTTTTGCAGTTGTTTGCCATACTTGCAATGACAAGAAACAACAGGCTCTCCCCAGTTGACTGAATAGTCACAATGTAAAACATAAAGTGCTCTTTGACCCCGCAGAAGCAAACCATTTCTTACCATGACGATTTGGTTTGTGTTGCTTTCCGCTGGAATTAAAACGTCAGCCTTCTAGATATCAAAATTTCGAGGCTCAATCACACTCTCTATTTTCTCGCTGTCTACGCTTAGCAACTACCATTACTGGCAGTCACCCAGGACTCGCTACTGGCGGTTGGTTAGACCTTACCAGACAGGCATTCCACCTGCTAGACTACTCGCCCTTGTCTGGGCGCACAATTCCGATTTGTTAAATTCATATCCGCATTATAGCATAAAAATAACGACACTGTATATCACTTTCGTAACATACAATGCCGTTACTTTTATTTTCTTCGATACACCAAACAAAACATATTCCTGTATACGATAATATCATATACAGAGTTCGACTTGTTCAGCTTTAGTGGGGAAAATGTAAAGTGAACTCCGCCTTTTGGCATAGGAATTGTTTTGTTAAATTAAATAATGAAAAAGAAAATAGTCATTTTGATAGAACATATTAACTATAAATAATCAGAATTTGAATAGTGAACTTTTTACACTGAAATATGTACGATTCTAATAATGACATGAACTTATGGGAACGTATTGCGGATATTTTGTGAACTTTATCCTGATACAATGATTATGCTGATGAAAGAAGGCATCCCTTGGAATATCAATCTCCATATCTCCGTAACTGGTATGTAACGTTTTCTGGGAATATCCATTCCTGGAATTATCGGTTTCTTTATTTCGATAATCATACTTGGAATATCCCAGTTCTTCATCCAGTTCCTGATCAAGGGCACCTTCCAAAATGATAGACATCATATCCCGCATAATGGAATTAACATCTGTTCCATGAGATGGAATTTTCTATAAGGACACAGGAATCTGGCAGTTCTTAGTGTTACCAAATCCTTCTGTCGTACAGGCTTCATAAAAGGAACTAATATGCGACACTATTGCAATCGAGGTAATATTGACATAGAATTCCATGTATTATAGAATGGTATCTGTAAAAAGAAGGCATGAAGAAAGCAGCTTTAAACGGGCTGCTTTTTTTGTGTCTTCTTTTGTCTTTCTTAAGTACCGGAGGAACAGGAGTCTTCTGGATGGAGCAGAGAAGACAAAAATAAATAAGAACAGGAGGAAGTATATGGAGGATACCAAAAAAACAGTTTTGGCGGGAAATGGGGAAAAAGATGTTCCGCGTGCGGTCTACGATGGTGTTTTGACAATTGATGTAGACGCACAGGTTGAAAGCATGGAGGAACAGGAAGAAGCCAGATGGCATCAGCTTTTGAATGCACATCGTACCAGAAAGATCCTGACGGGCCAGCTCGGGGGCATTGAAAAACTGGAGAGCGGGTGGATGGTCGCTGTTACATACTTTAATGGTTTCCGGATCATTATCCCAATGAATGAAATGATGATCAATCTTCAGGGAGACGGGCGTGAAAATGCGGATACCTTAAACCGTCAGGTCCGTATTGCTAACAACATGCTCGGCTGTGACATTGATTTCATCATCAAAGATCTGGATAACAAGAGCCGGAGTGTTGTAGCATCCAGAAAAGATGCAATGCTTAAAAAGAGACAGACTTTTTATATCGGAGAAGATACAGAAAAACCAATGCTCTATGAAGGCAGGATCGTAGAAGCAAGGGTGATCGCAGTAGCTCCCAAAGCAGTCCGCCTGGAAGTCTTTGGTGTAGAAGTATCTGTCCGGGCCAGAGACATGGCCTGGGAGTGGATGGTAGATGCCGGAGAAAAATTCCAGGTAGGCGATCTGGTGCTGGTCATGGTCAATAAGGTGGAAGCAAGCTCTGTTGACCAGATCATTATAGAGGTGGATGCAAAGAGTCCGACAGCCAATATCAATAAAGATAATCTCCGGAAATGCCATAAACAGGGAAAATATACAGGGATTATTACGGAAGTCTATAAGGGAACCTATTTTATCCGCCTTGATATCGGAGTCAATGCCGTGGCACATTCCTGCAATATGTCCGCACTTCCGGGAAAGAAAGATAAGATCGGATTTGTGGTGACCCGCATCAACGACAATTATGAAGTGGCAGAAGGTATTATCACAAGGCTTATCAAAAGAGCTTCCTGAAAATGTTTTTTTATGATTTTCAAAGAATTCTGTTGACACAGAAAAAGGGATTTCTTTAACATCGGAGATAAAGATGGAAAGGAGTGACGTCAGATGGCAAAAAAGAAGAAAAAACAGATGCGGGAAACCTTGTACTGTCCATATTGTAAAAGACCCGGGGTACTTAGGCCGGCAGCCTATGTCTATGGGGATAACAACCTGGATCCGGAGAAATACCTGTATGTATGCAGCGGCTATCCTTCCTGTGATTCATACATTGGGGCACACAAAAAAAGTATGCGTCCCATGGGAACCATGGCTGACAGCAATCTGCGTAATAAGCGGATCGAAGCACACAGAGCTTTGGATGCAATCTGGAAAAATGGTTATATGACCAAACACAGCACATATATCTGGCTTCAGAACCGTTTGAATCTCCGGGAAAAGGACACACATATCGGGAAATTTTCTTATTACCTGTGTGAACAGACCATCCGGGAATGTACAGACTATATAAAAAGCCGAGAGGAAAAAAAGAAATCCCCGGATAAAATAAGCGTGGCATGACGGAAAGGATGGATGCCCTTGAGACTACAGGCGACAGAAGATGATGTATATCATCTGATGGACCTTAAAGAACAGTATTTTATTATGACAGCAATATGCAGTGTGGCAGAGGGAATCAGCGCATACTTTTTCATATACCAGAAAAGATGCTGGGATCTTGCATATTTGTGTACTGCACTGGCGCTTGCGATAATCCTGCTTCTTCGTCAGGCCATAAAAATCAGCCGGAGGATCATGGAGGCAGAAAACTGTTATATGGCACTTGAAGAGGACAGCCTGGCAGTCTGCCAGCCGGAAAAAAACGGAAAATATGAGTCCTGCAGGATCTTTTACGATGAGATGGATAAGATCGTAGAAGGAACCAGACGGGGAGTTCCGGAATTTTATATCGTGATCCGAAAAGAAGGGAAAGAACAGAAAAGCTTTTTCCTTTTGGATGAAGAAGAACAGGAACGGGATGTTTTCTGTGTACGATCCTTTGGCTTTGACAATCAGGGATTCATGGAGTTTTATCGGAAACTCAGGTGGATCGTACCGGGAAGAACAAGGATTATCGGGACCAAAACACAGGAAGTATGGAAACTGCGACGGCCGAATATCGGAAACTGTACGGCAGCAGGCATGCTTTTGGGGTATGTACTTCCAAAACTCCTGGAAATGATGATGTATGGGTAACAAGTTATGAAAGAAAACAGATCAGAAGCAGAGATTAGAAAGAGTGAAAATGACAAGGAGGAAATGTCATGAGATGGTATACAGCAATCGGAATGAAAAAAGATGATGCAGATGGAAGGTTTTGTGTCTGGGTAGATGGGGAAGAAAAAGTACTTACAGAAATGGAAACTATTTTGTGGGCTGCGCTCACCTGGTCTTTCTGTGAAGAGTATAAGGTCCATTCCCAGATGCATCGTCTTCTTGTATTTAGCCTTGGAGAAAAACAGGCACAGGAATGGGCGGACAAAGAGGATTTTCAGTTTTGCCTGAACCGTCTGGTAAAGCGGGGCCTGGTTGTGCTGACAGAAGGATGTACCAGAGAGGAAGCTGTATACAGCATTATCAGCCGGTCAGTCATGTCTCCCATGGCCTTTTCACGGACAGAACGCATGAAGCATTTTATGGAAGCCCTTTCCATGGGAAAAGGACTGAAGTTTTCACTGAGAGCTTTTAAAAAGCCGCTGCTTACAGAAGAGGAATACCAGCTACTTTCCTATCTTCAAAGAGAAGGGGATGTTTCCTGCCACCTGAAATGTTTAAAAGAAGAGGCAAAAAGCAGGGAACCCAATTTAGCAGATTCCCGCCAGGAACAGATACAACGGGAATTTATAAGCCGTGTAGCGCAGCTTTACTATAAGAAACAGCTTGTGATCGACAACATAAGAAGGGAGGACTGCCTTGAAGCAAACGGAACATCCGTATTGGCACAGGCTGTATAGATGCTTGGAAGATTTTGGAACACGTTATCAGAATATACCGAATTTTTTTAAGGACAGGATCCAGCGATATGGTATCCTGTCTCTTTTTATCCTGCTTTTCGGATCATTTATGGGAACATGGATGAAAGATAAAACTTTTATTTTCTGGTCTTTCCTGCTTGGGATTATCGGGTTTATAAGAACATATCTTATTTTCCGCACCGCGGATAAAAAGACCTATGAAATCGTGGAAGGGCTGGTAACCGGGATAGACGGGAAAAATCCCTTTGCAAGATTACGGAAGATCCGGGTAAGTGATACGGCCGGACGGCAGAGTGAACTTTTGCTGGATAAAACGTAAAAGTTTTGGAGGGAAAACGTTACCGGTTTTATTTTGGCATAAATGAAAAGAAGCTGGTAGGAATCCGCCGGGTGGATGCAGCACTCAATAACGGGACTTTTTTGGGAAACGAAGAAATATAAGAGGAAGAGATCCATTTTATAGCAGGGAGGGGAGCACCAGGCATGGTTCGATTCCATGCTGCCCTGTTTCCGCAAAAGACTATTGCGGGAAATACAGCAAAGGAGAGAAGGATATGTCAGAAACACTACTGGGAACCGTGAAATGGTTCAGCGCACAGAAAGGATACGGTTTTATCACCGGTGAAGACGGGATTGATTATTTCGCCCACTTTTCGGAGATCCAGATAGATGGATACCGGAAATTAAGCGGTGGCCAGCCGGCCCTTTTTGAAGCAGGGACGGATGCCAACGGGCGAAGCCTTGCCAAAAATATTTCCCCGGCGGATCCAAACGCTGAGTAAGACGTTTTCATAGTGCATGTACAGATTACCTATTCCCCTCAGATACATGCACTTATGCAGACGGATGAAAAGACAGGCGGTATCATGCCGCCTGTCACAACATGTAGCAGAATAATAAAGATAACTCACACAATAACACAATATATAGTTAAAATTAATTGACAACCACAAAATGTTGTGGTAGTCTTTAAATGAAAAATAATTTAACAGTCTATAAAAGATTGTGGTTATTCTTTAGTTCCGGACATTCCGGAAGAAACACTTTGGGGCGGTCTTGCCCTTAATGAGAAAAAATGGACATGCAAAATATAAGGAAGATGCAAGAAGGAAAGAAGATTCTTTTTGTGTCTTTTTTTATTGCATAAAAAGCAGAAAGGAGGAGCACGAATGAAACTGTCAGTTAAGGAAACTGCAAAAAGAAATACCTTAAGAACATCAAAAAAAGAAAACACATTGTAAAATCAGGAGGGTCGATTATGGAGACAATTAAATGGGAAAACGCAAATGCACTGGAAATTGGAATGCTTATGGAGATGGCAGAAGACGGCTATGTATTTTGCATCGAAGATGGAAAGATACAGGCTGTTGAAGTCCGGATTTTCAGCTAGCGTGGAAAGGCGGACATTATGTATTATAAAGATGACTTTTATAAGGAGTTCCGGACAGAAAAGGAACTGTGCGAGTATCTGGAAGAGATAGACAGCCGGGCAGAATGGATCCGGATCACCAGTAAGAAATTAAAGGTGGCAGCTGCAGGAGAGGAAACCTGTACAGAGGTTCCGGGCATTTCCCTGGAAGCACTGGAAAAAGATACCTTATCTCATTCCAGGCTGGTTCTTATCCTGCCCGAGAGGATCTGTTATATAGGAAATTCAGCAATCAAATCGTTGAAAGGACGGGCCAGGATTGATGGCAAAGCCCTGGCAGATGTCGATAAGAAAACACTGGCAGAGATCTTGAATAAATGCCTGAAGGTTGCAAGAGGAAGAGCACTAATCCGTTTCTGTGAAGGAAAAATAAGGGCAGTCCTGTCTGGTGATGAAAAAGATTATGCCATCATATCCATGCCGGATATGTACATGGTTACCTCGGCATATATCCATAGTCTATGCAGGTGCCAAATTATATCATATGTTTTTAGAAAAACAAGGAGCCTACAGTATCGTAACGGGAATTAAGGCGGATGGCAGCACAGGGAAAATTAATCTTCCTGAAAAAATTCATGATATAGATATCTCAGCAGGATATATTCCAGAAGGTATGGAATGGATTGATGAATTCCATCTGGAATATCCTGAGCATGATCGAACCGGAGGATTCAGCTTTGCATCTGTGCTTTTAGACGAGGATGATTTGAGCAAAGTAATGCAAGATAAGAATGTTGTTGACTGTGAGGAACGAACTTTTGGCAATTATGAAGGTGTATATCTTAAATATAATGACCTGGCAGAGGATGGATCTTTTAATCAAAGGATTTACCTTCTTCGCCCAGATGTATATCGTGTAATTACTGTTTATATCGGTGATGATATTTCAAAAGAGGATGCCATTAAAGTGGTAGAAAACCTTGTAATCACTGAAAATGATACAATGATTGAAACCGCTGGTTTGTATACGTGGAGCGAAATGGTATTCCCCGAAGAATCATCGGGAGAAGCAGTGATGACTTCTATTGCAGATAATAAATTGCTAATGCATCAGATTGGTGAAGTGTTTGATATATCAGCATCTGGTGAAGACAGAGATGGCAACTATATTGAAAATGATAAAATTTCAGTTTGTGTTGATGCTGTTCAGGTGGAGGACAATCTGCAGCTGCTTGGTCAGAATAATGTGCCGGAAGAATGGACTGATGCAGTTGGAACTGATGGAAATTTAGTAAATAATACGCTGTCTTATATTAAGTCCGGTAATGGCATTGATTCAGTGGATGAGATTGTAAAAACAGAAAGTGTGAAACAAAAGCTCGTCTATGCGACAGTTACTTATACCAATAAGTCAGATGAAGAAATTAACCATATGCTTTATATTGGTACATTGCTGTTGATGGACCATGAAGATGGATCATATCAAATTTACGATCCGACAGAACAGTCCGGAGATGACTACGATCGTGTTATATGGGATGGTGTTGCACGTACAGCTGAAATGACATACAACAGTATATCAGAGGATTATGGAAATGGAGGAAACTATATTTCTTCATTAAAACCTGGTGAGAGTATACAGGTGAATATGGCATGGATCGTAAATGAGAATGACTTGAATAATATGTATCTGAATCTTAACGGTGATGGAGCTGCATATGAGTTTTCAGATTCAATGTTAAAAACAGGATTGGTGGACATATATCAGTAATGAAAATCTTATTATAGAGAAGAGGCTGTCCGTAGTGGGCAGCTTCTTTTAGATGTAGCGTTCGGGACGGATTGCTTAAAAACATCGTTTCAGATGCTATACTCTATCATTAACCTGCTAAACATCAATCTGGGGCAGTTGCAGATAATTCTCGCAGCAGCGGGCTTGCTTTCTGTATTAGTAACGGTTAGCTGTACGTTGTTCCTGTCTGCAAAATGTAAAGACACATTGACAGTTTTGCTGATCTCTATTGTAGTTCTTCTCATGCCGCTTTTTGCTTATGTGGCGATGGGAGCAACATGGCTCTCTACCATACTTCCATCTGCCGGAATTGGTATGCAGAACAATTTCCTTTCTCAGCTTGCAGATTTCAATTATCTGAATATCGGTGGAATGAGTTTCTGGACACCGCATGTTATTTTGATTTCGGCAGGAATTGAATTATTTGTGTTTACATTCTTGGCGATTCATTCCTATTGCAGACATCAGGTAGCATAAAAGAAGTTCAAAATAGAACGAATTGATTATCTGCCGCACGACGGCAAAAGAAAAAGCAGACAATTTGGAACGACGGTTTTGATTTTCAGAGCCAGCGTTTCTTTGTGGCAACACAAACCTATGATGAATTTTCTGGAAATATTGTAGTTAATAGCATTGTTTATGCGTTGAAAATATCTGAAAAATTGATGATAGTAGAAATATAATATTAAAATAAAAAATAATACAAAAAATTGTTTTACTATAGAGAAATATATAGTATAATACAACCATAAGAAGTGATAAAAAATAACAAGTTGACCTAGCCAAACATAATAAGTTTTACTGTTGTGTTTGGCTTTTTTTATTTGATAGCCAGAGTGGGAAGTGAGGTGTCTACAATGATAATCTGTGTTATCTTTGATTTGGGAATGGCAGTGATTATGTTTTTATTTGGAATCAGTTTTGTAAAATCAAATGGAAAGGCCGCTGCATTTTTGTCTGGCTATAATATGAAATCTACGGAAGAACGAAAACAGTATGATGAAAAAGAAATGTGCAGAGTATATGGAAATCGGATGATGTGGATGGCACTGCCATTTGTAGCCGGTGCAGCCATAGATTTATTATACAGTGGAATCGGATGTTTTGCAGCGTGTGTAATATGGACCGTTCAATTTGTTTTATTGATGAAAGAACGTATGAAACGAGAAAAAATAGAAAAGAACATTTAGGCAAAAATTATATTCGAAAGAAGATATACAAGCTATCCAGGAACAGGATAATTCTCGGGAACAAGAGGAACTTTAATTACTTAAAGGAGATGACGTGAATATGAGATGTCCATATTGTGAAGGAAAAATGCGAAAGGGTCAGTTGCATGCGGTTGGTCCAGGGGCAGGACTGGAGTGGAAAGAAGGCTCTGAGAGTTTGCGGTTAAATACGGATCCAGAGTTGGCAGCAAGGATATCTGGAGACCGCATAGCTGCCTATAATTGTGATTTTTGCAGAAAGATTATTGTCTCTTACGAATATTGAGATTTTCAATTCTTTGAAAAATATGCTTTAAGTAGAGATGGGAACCAATTGAATTCGAATACGATTAATTGCGAGGAATCAGGCGATGAAGATAAAACGTGGAGATATTTACTATATAGAGTTGTATCTGGAACCTGGAAAAATTTCTGACCACAATAAAAGAAGCAATGGAACATTGTCATTTACCGGAGTGGAACTAATGGATGCTATTGTGTCAGCTGGGATGCCAGATATATATTTGAACAAGGCGAACAAAAGAAATCGTAAAGAGGAGATATATTTCAAAATTAAACTGTTTGAAACATATGTTGCTTTATTGCCAAACGGAGAACTTTTATTCGATCCTGCAAGAAAAGTCTATTTGGATAGTACAGAAATTGGTGCAATTAATTATTGGATTGGAATGATACTTATCACTGTACTGGGAAAGAAAAAATATGGTTATGAGTATATGGTTCACTTATCGATGATATCAAACTTTAGTTCACATCCACGCATAAAAAAACATCGATTTTTTTCAGTTAATGGCAAAACTACATACAAATCACCGGATCTAATAGCAATAAACAATTCGAACCGTTATTATGGTGTTTTCGAATCAAAAGGTTATAGCGCTTATGATTCAAATGCTATGGAACGTGGTTATATTCAAGCAAAATCAATAGATAAGATAAATGGAAAACCTCCAAAAAATTCTTTAGTTGTAATGACCGTAACAGGAAAGAGAATAGAGATAACGGAAAAAGACCCAGAGGGTGGAATGGAACAGATTGAAGTCAATATAAGTTTCCTGCAAATATATCATTATTTGCCGATTGTTGAGTTGATTGTGGAATTAGGCCCAGAGGAACAGGAAGACTGGACATTTGGTTCTCTCGTATATGAGGAAGAAAAGTATTCTATTGGAATTCCTACGGTTTTGTATAAGGACCTTCTGCCAATAGCAGAAGGTAAGGAAGAAAATTTACTGGATGAGTTTCTTGAAAAAATTTCTTCTAAGGAAACATATTTATTAGATATCGTTCCGGATGAGGCAAGGCAGCATATTCTTCATGTAAAATAGAAATATGGAACCTTAAATCTTTATCAACAAATTAATGTAGATGTGGGAGGAAAGGGATATGAAAAAAGAATATAAGGTACTTATTTGTATTCTGGCTTTGATATTCAGCATAGGTGCGACTTGCATAGGTTTTGGATTGATTGGGAGCTCTTCTATGAAATTTGGAATGAAATATGTGTGTGATTTCGTTTTTCTGATGCAAACAATAGCTACATGCTGGGTTGTTATAGAATTGCTCAAAAAGTAAGCTTATTAGAGGGCTTTGAGTAAGTACCAGTATCTGACATATGAGAGGAAGGCACTGTTATGGATGGTATAAGCAGCAGGAAATTAACATGGGGAATTTGCATCGTTGGAATTGCGATTGCAATAATAAGCTTCTTTTTCTTACCGGAGATTATTCCCGTTCACTTTGCTGGAAATGGAGTCGCAGATGACTTTGGCAATAAGATAGAAATTTTTTTAATGCCGATACTCCTTCTGGCTGTTACAATCTTGAGTGGTATAAAAAGTATAAAGTATGTTCTGATGCATTCGAAGACTTGGCTAACAGTTGGTCAATATAACCTAATGATTGATTGTGTTTTAGGAATTATTTTGATTGCAGAAATTTTTATGATTTATGCTTCGTTTGTTTAAAGGCTGATCTATAAATAAAGAAGCAAATATATGGCAGTTTCTGGTTCATTGGGCAGGCTGTTTTATATCAAAGTGTGAAGAGGAGCTGGTTCATGATGAAAAAAGTAATTCCAATTATTTTATTTACGGTATCAGCAATATTGCTTTCTGCATGTGGCAGAAAAGAAGAACTGTACGAGATTCCTGACCTGTCACAGTACAAGACAGATTATGTAGGAGATTCTTCGAATGTTATAAATATTGTAAGTGGGCAAGAGTATCCGGAAGGATATTCTTATGATAGCATACAGATACAGTCTGAAACGAAGCCTTATGGATTAACAGTATTTCTAAAAGTTGAGCCGTCTGCAGTTAAGATTGAAGATGAATTGCAAGTTAATGCGGATATGACATTTGATTTGATTGGTAATTTGGAAACGCTTGATTATAAAATAGCGGATAGTAAGGAAATCATTGCATCGTATGAACGGTAGATCATTCAGTGGTTAATATTTTGTCTGCTATTATATAGTAAGAAAAATAGGAAAGCGAAACATATATTTGGAGGACAGCAATGAGAAAATGTGAAAAGTGTGGAACAGTCATGAGAGCGGATTTAAGACTTAAAGTTAATGGCGGTGGCTATGGGATCGTTGTAGATGTAGATGAAAAACAAAAAACGACAACTATAGATGATGTTAAAGTTGCAGTCTGTCCAGAGTGTGGACATACAGAAATGTATTTAGAGGATTTAACTAAATTGAAGTAAAATTAGATATGATTGAAACAGGATAAAAAATTTTGATGGAATGCTTGTGGAGAAAATAAATATGAAAAAACTTAATTATACAGAAGATTTATTGAGAGTTATCTTCTTTTGGATAGGAATATTCTTTCTTGTTTCCGGTGTCTTAAGTTTTCTTGGGATATTAAAACCAGCAGTAAACTCAGGCATTCAGAATCCAGACATGTTGGGAACTGTGTTTTCTATAACGGGAGTGCTTATGTGTATAATAAGTGCTGCTCTTGGAATTTATACTGCAAAGCTTGATAAATTACATTTACAATTAATCGAAAATGGTACAAAAGTGAAGGGCTTGGTAGAAAAAGTATATTTGCAAAAATACACAAGATATAGAAGACAGATTCCATACAGGATTTTATATAGTTTTACATATCATGATAAAGTGTATTATCATAAAAGCCGTTTGGTATGGGAAAAGCCGGATCTTAAGAAAGGCGACTTGATTACCGTATATGTAAATAATCTTGGTAAATCAACAGTTTATAATTGCAATGAAGCGGTCTGATATCTAGCCTCTATATTTCGGAAAAATACTGCACGATCTGTGGTTTACAGAAGAGCAGCTTCAAAGAATGCTGAGTATGAAAAATGCAAATCCATCAGATGTATGGAAATTCAGAGATTATTAATTGGACAAATCAAAAAACGTGGTAAGAGTATTTTCATAATTCTGTTCAATTTTGTCTATGTTTTCGAGAATCCTGTTCATGTACAAATGCAACTAAATTAGAGTATAATAAGGGAAACCATTGAAACTGGGTTTCCGTATTGGACATTCCTGTGATGGCAGGAATGTCCTTTACATATAGCGGTAAATTCTGAAGTAGTTGGCATAGAAGTTCATGAGGTAGTTGACGTATGCTTTAAATCTTTTCATTTCGTTTTCCTCCTTTCTTTATCTTACAAGCACATTATAATATCAGAAGACGTTTATTACTTGCCAAATGGGAAGAAAAAGTAGACAAAACTTGCAGGAGATTAATTGGAATGTACTGGTAAGAGCATCACAGACATTTGCCTGGATGCAGGAGTTGAGAGCCAAAGGACATTTAACAGGGTATTTCGTGAAAGATATAAAGTAACGTCAAGGGAATACCGGAATCTTTATCGTGAACAATATATAAGTCAGACCCAGGATGAAATATCTGGAATGGAGAAATAGGATGGCATTTATAATCTGTATAGCAGCACTCATAATCATGATGTTTGTATTTACTAAAATGTTGTTAAGTTTTGGCAATAACAGCAGTGCGGCAGTTGAATCTGTTGATGCGACTGTAGTTGAAAAGAAGCAAGGAATCTATACCCATATGCAGTCTGAATCACATGTACCTTGGTTTCGCGTTGTATTTGAGATGACAGATGGAAGTTTGATGGAATTTCAAATGCAACAGGGAGATTTTCGTGAATTGGAAAAAGGCGATCGAGGTATGCTGACTTATCAGGGAAATCGGTATATATGTTACCAAAAATATAAATTTAAAAGTGAAGCACAGGAGGAAGAAAAATGTTAAGTGAAAGCATTGCAAAACTGGTACAGTATGGGATTACAACAGGTCTGACACCAGAATGTGAAAGAAATTACACAACAAATCTTCTGCTGGACGTTTTTCATGAGGATGACTATGAGAAACCGGACAGCATTGAGGAACCTGTTAATCTTGAAGCAACATTGGGCGAATTGCTGGACGAAGCTGTAAAAAGAGGACTGATCGAAGACAGTATTGTATACCGGGATCTATTTGATACCAGATTAATGAACTGTCTGATGCCGCGTCCGGGCCAGGTGCAAAAAGAATTCTGGGATAAATATAAAGAAAGCCCAAAGGAAGCAACTGATTATTTTATAAACTGAGTCAGGATAGCAATTATATCCGCCGATATCGCGTAGAGAAGGATCAAAAGTGGAAGGTAGACAGTCCATACGGTGAGATTGATATTACCATCAATTTGTCCAAACCGGAAAAAGATCCAAAAGCAATTGCCGCGGCAAGGAATGTAAAATCCGGAAGCTATCCGAAATGTCTTCTTTGCCCGGAAAATGAAGGATATGCGGGACGTGTTAATCATCCGGCAAGGCAGAACCACAGAATTATTCCGATCAAAATCAATGATACTCCTTGGGGATTCCAGTATTCTCCGTATGTGTATTACAATGAGCATTGCATTGTGTTTAACTGCCAGCATACTCCAATGAAAATCGAGAGAAATGCATTCATTAAACTGTTTAATTTTGTAAAACTGTTTCCGCATTATTTCCTTGGATCTAATGCAGACCTGCCGATCGTAGGTGGTTCGATCCTAAGCCATGATCATTTCCAGGGTGGACATTATACATTTGCAATGGCAAAAGCACCAATTGAGCAGCACGTGGTACTTCCGGGATTTGAAGATGTAGAGGCTGGAATTGTAAAATGGCCGTTATCTGTGCTTCGTATTCGTCATAAAGATTCCAATCGCTTGGTGGACCTGGCAATACATGTGCTGGAAGTATGGAGAGGTTATACTGATGAAGCAGCATTTATTTATGCTGAAACCAATGGAGAGCCTCATAATACAATTACACCAATTGCACGTAAAGTAGGGGATACCTACGAACTGGATCTGACATTAAGAAACAACATTACAACAGAAGAACATCCGCTGGGTGTGTATCATCCGCATGCAGAATATCATCATATTAAAAAAGAGAATATCGGCCTGATCGAAGTTATGGGTCTTGCCGTTCTTCCGGCCAGATTAAAAGGAGAGATGGAACTTTTGGAAGAGTATATTCTTGAAGGCAAAGATATTTCTTCAAATGAGCAGATTGAGAAACATGCAGAGTGGGTTAAGAAGTTCCTTTCGAAATATTCGGAAATCACAAAAGAAAACATCCATGGCATTCTTCAGAAAGAGATTGGAATCGTATTTACCCATGTTCTGGAAGATGCAGGAGTATACAAATGTACGACCGAGGGAAGAGAAGCATTCATGCGTTTTCTTGAAACATTATAAAAACTGAAATAAAAGGATTTTTGGGAAAATGGGAGGTAAGTGAAACCTCCCATTTTTTAAAAGGAAGATGATGAAAATAGAATATTTTTTATAAGGTGTGAAACTTTCCTAGGCTTTTCTTTTGGATGTAAGAAGAAGTAGCAGTGGGACAAAAATAAAGATCCTCCATAGTGCAGGAATGGTGATATTGTTTCGGAATGCAAATGCACTGCCAGAAGAATCTGCCGGTATGTAAATGCGAAGATCTACAGTACAGGATGAACTTTCATCTCGTATATCTAAAGGAAACTGAGAATGATATACTTTGCCTTCATGGCTGAATTTAACAGGCAGTGCCCAGTAATAATGACGCGGACTACCAAAATTATAAAGATAATATCCGTCTGCTTTGATTAAATTTGGATTTTCATGGTAAAGAAAATAGTTTTTATTGGCATAAAAGAATGTCCCGCCCATTAATAGAAGCCAGATCAGCACCAGTGCAGCTTTATTCAAAAAAGGACTATCAAATACTCTTTTCAAAAAATCCCCTCCTGCACGACAAACGCATGAATGGTTAGCAACTGCAAATTTTATTTTTTCTACTTTTTA
>ENA-OOXA01000639-OOXA01000639.1-human-gut-metagenome-genome-assembly--contig:-NODE-639-length-23752-cov-2.216146_pt1 | contig 23752 bp, 39 predicted proteins | sample MGYA00241581_ERZ501331 | MGnify/ENA primary metagenome ERZ501331 (study PRJEB25962, sample SAMEA2042982) | human gut metagenome | biome: human gut; feature: human-associated habitat; material: faeces...
CAGCTCCGCGAGTACGCGACCGCCAAGGAGAACCAGCGCGAGGCCATCACGGCCCGTTACATGAACCGCGAGCCCAATTTCAAGGTGGTTCAGGATTGCAAGGAACCATATGAGAAGGACGTAGAGTTCGAGGGAGAGACGTACCGAATCGACATGCGCCGCATAAAGTCGCGCGAGTTCATCCGCATGTTCGGCAAGTTCCAGAAATACGCGAACGAGGGCAAGGACGCGCCGATTTCCGACGCTCTGGCGCTCTACGATTTCGTTTTCGGCGGCAAGGTCGACGACAAGGTGTGCGCGGTCGTAAAGGCCAAAATGGGCTATGAGGACTTCGAGGAAATCATGCGCATCGAGAATGCGCTGTTCGAGGGCATCGAAGTAAAAAACTAGCGGCGCTCGTTCCCGTCCTGCTCGACGGGCGAGACGAGCTTTACGCCGACTTCCAGCAGTATTACGGCCTCAACCTCGACGGTCTGATGGACGCGGGCGAGTTCGGCGCTATCGCCGTTCTTGCCGTCCAGCTCCCCCTATCGTCGCGCACGCTGAAACGCCTACACCCCGAGCTGGCATGGGATGAGAACACGTACATCCTCGCGCTCATATCAGACCAGCTCGCAAATATCGCCTACGGGTTGGGAGGCGGCAAGGGCAGGAAGCCCAAGCCGATACCGCGCCCGAAGGCATCCAAGAAGAAAGAAACGAAGAACCATCTCGATGTGAGCAAGGTGAGGGTGGACGAGCTGCTTTTCGCTCCCCGCCGACCATCAGCCGTCACGGTAGAGATGGAGGGAAAGGGCGAACAGGGGTGATTGAATGGCTGATGTGGCGAGCGGCTCCGTGCTGCTCACGCCGAAATTCGATAACCTGACATCATCAATCGCCGACCAGCTTGACGGCGCTTTCTCCGGCGCATCCAAGATTGGCGGCAAGGCGGGCTCAGACGCTGGCGGCAAGTTCAGCTCAGGGCTTTCCGCCAAGGCCGGTGCGGTCATGGGCCTTGTTTCGAGCGTCACGAGCAAGGCGTTCAACGCTATCTCAAATTCGCTCGGCAGCGCAATCGGGCGCGTCGACACCATGAACAACTTCCCCAAGGTCATGAAGAACCTCGGGTATTCAAGCGATGACGCCACGGCATCAATCAAGAAGATGAGCGCTTCTATTGACGGCCTGCCGACATCGCTTCCCGCGCTGACCGGCATGGTTCAGCAGCTGGCACCGCTCTGTGGCGGTCTGGACGAGGCCACGAACATCGGCATCGCGTTTAACGATATGTGCTTGGCCTCCGGCGCATCGACGGCGGACGTATCACGTGCGATGCAGCAGTACTCGCAAATCCTGTCCAAGGGAATTCCGGACATGCAGGACTGGAAGACCCTGCAGGAGGTCATGCCAGGACAGCTCAACCAGGTGGCGAAATCTCTCCTCGGCGCGAGCGCTAACAGCAAAGACCTGTACTCCGCGCTGAAGAGCGGCAAAGTATCCATGAGCGACTTCAACCAAGCCGTCATGAAGCTAGACAAAGAGGGAGTGGACGGATTTGCGTCGTTCGCCCAGCAGGCAAAGGACGCGACGCAGGGCATCGGCACAGCGCTTGACAACATCCCGAACCGAATCTCTAAGGCGCTTCAAAAGGTAATCGACGCAATCGGCGCGACGAACATTTCCGGTGCTATCAACAAGTTCTCCAGCTCGTTCAGCGTAATCGGCGACGTTGCTGCCGCTGGCATCGAGCGCGTGAAAGGCGTTATCGAGAATATCGTCGGTTCCGTAAAGCGCTTCATCGGAATGATTCAGCGCCTGGATGGGGCGTTTGGAACCTTTTCGACACTGGGCCGAAACATTGACATTCTCGGGCGCGGTATCAGAGGGGCTATCGACCCAGCAATCAACGCCGTCAGGAATGCAATAAATAGCGTCAAGGAGTTTGCTGGCGAAACATTCACCGCGACATGGCCAGAAGATTTGGCGCTGAAGGTCAAGGGCGCTGCCGACGCTGTTAACGAGTTCATCGAGAAGTCTGGCGGCATCACGACCGTTTGCGAGAACGTACGCAACGCGCTCGTCAAAGTCGCTGGAGCTGCCGCCGGGTTGATCGCGGCAAAATCAGCAATCAGTGGGTTCACGACGGCGCTTGAAAATGCAAAAACCGCCACAGCTGCAATCAAGGGGTTCGCTGGCGCTGCTAAAACTGGAATCGGCAATGTAAGCGCATTTGCCAGTATGATTTCAGGCGATATGGCTGGTGCGTTCTCTTCGGCATCCGGCCCAGTCAGCGGCCTTTTCTCGGCAATCAAGACTGGCGGCGGCGCCATCGCAACACTTATTGGTCCCGTAGGTATCGCCGTCGGCGTAATCGCCGCGCTTGCCGCAGGGTTCGCCTACATGATGACGACGAGCGATGGTTTCCGCAGCTCCGTCATGCAGGCGGCATCCGCCCTAGCATCCGGATTCCAGCCCGTCCTTGAATCTGTCGGTCAGGTCATACAGACGCTCGCGCCGACATTCGCAGATGTGTTCGGCACCATGGCTGAGCTGGTGACAGGTCAATTGCTGCCAGCGCTCGGAGGCATCGCGCTAGCTGTAATGCAGGTTATTGCTACCGTAGCACCTCTCGTTGGGCAGATAATTGCGGCAGTACTTCCCGTTGTCGCGCAGATTATCCAGGTTCTCATGCGGGTCGCTCAGGTGATAACGAGCGTTCTCATTGTCGCGCTGAACATCATCAGCAGCGTCGTTCAGGCCGTATGGCCGGTGATTCTCTCGGCGTTCACCGTTGCCTGCTCGGCAATCTCGGCGTTAATCTCCACCGTTTGGCCAGTGATTGAAGCAATCATCACGACCGTGATGCAGGTAATCAACGCTGTCATTGGCACCGTCCTCGCCGCCATCAACGGTGACTGGAATGGAGTGTGGACTGGTATTCAGTCCATCATTGAGACCGTGTGGACTGGCATCCAAAGCATCGTTTCAACCGCGATCGGCGCAGTAAGCTCGATTATCAGCTCCGTGTTGAACACTATCAGCGGCGTTTGGTCTGGCACCTGGGGCGCAATAAAATGGGCATTTAGTTCAATCTGGAATGGAATCAGGGCCGCTGCGACCAGTGGAATCGACTCCGTATACACGACCGTCACCGGAATCAAGGACAAAATCACGGGCTTCTTCTCAGGCGCTGGCTCCTGGCTGGTAGAGTCGGGCAAGTCGATTCTCAACGGCCTCAAGTCCGGCATCGAGAGCGCAATCGGCTCCGTGACATCTTCCGTGGAGGGCGCGGTCGAGACAATCCGAGGCCTGTTCCCGTTCTCTCCCGCTAAATGGGGACCGTTCTCGGGACATGGCTACACCACGTACTCCGGTAAGGCGCTCATGGGCGACTTCGGCAAGTCTATTGTCGGTGCCGCTTCCTCCACCGCTGCAATGGCTGAAAGGGCTATGGGTACTGTTAACGACGCGCTTGTCGCGCGACCCGTTGACTTCAGCGCTTCTTCTCGCGGCGTGAGCGGAATCAAGTCAGCTGCCGCGCGAGTGGCTATGGATGTATCGGCATCGCGCGATGAATCGGCGTCTGCTGTTATCAGCTGGCTCGGTAACAACCTCCCCGCGATCATCTCCGAATGCACGCCCGTCATGGGCGAGAGCGATTTCGGGCGCAAGGTAAGGAAGGCGGTTGCCTATGCGTAAGCTTGAGTACGTATCTGGCACAGGCTCAATCCATGTGCAGCTTGACGCTGACGGCGTTTTCTCCGGCACTGCTGCGGCGATTCGCGGCAGGGCATGGAGCTATACGGTGGGTTACCGCTCGCTCTCAGGCATTTCGCGCGATGCGCGGGAATGCGAGATTGAGCTGAAAGTTCTCGACCGCGCAAGGGCGAACACGCTAAGGCGCGTGGCTGACCGCGACATGATGGAGGGCACGCCCGGAACCATCATCGCGGACGGTTGGAGCCAACGCGCGTATATCGTGAAGGCTGAGCCGTCTGACATCAACGAGGTTGTCGTGACCATGACGCTCACTGTCGTGCTGCTCGACGGCGTTTGGCGCAAGCCGCACACGGTCGAGTATTTTCCGCTTACCGTGAGCGCCGATAGCTATGAATACCTCGATTTGCCATATGACATGCCTTATGACCTAGGCATACCGCTTACCACGTCCTCCATCGAAGCGGGGGAGTGGTTGGAAAGTCCCGTAAAGCTGACCATCTACGGCACGGCGGTAAACCCTGCAATCCGTATCGGCGAGAGCTGGTACAAGGTAGACGCGACCGTGCCAGATGGAGGCTACATGACTATCGACCCGATTTCGCGCACCGTTACTATCACGGATGCGGAAGGATCTGTTATCGACGCATTCGCAAAGGCGCACCGTGGTAGCGGACTGGGCAGCGGCGAGTATATCTTCGAGCCGATACCGACTGGATCGCATGAGGTCGCATGGGACATGAGCTTTGGCTTTGACCTCACGTGGTACGAGGAGGAGGGCGAGCCGCCGTGGTGCTAGTAGTTGCTGATACCAAGCTCGGCAACGTCCGTGAGATTGAAGATTTCACGCTCGACGTAGCGTTCGGCGCGGACGAGAATGCCCTCACGTTAACAGTGGAGGAGAAGAGCGCCCCCGCAGCGGGACAGCTCGTCTATATCGACGCAACAGAATACGGCGGCGTAATCGACCAGGTTAAGCGCGGGTCGGGGCGCGGCGCTACCGGCGCGGTCGAGTGCAAGGGTCGCACGTGGCACGGCATCTTGGCGGGGCGCAGGCTTTCGCCAGATTCTGGCAGTGGTTATCTGACCGTCAACGGCAAGGTGGGCGATGTGCTTACCTCGCTTATAGCCAGAATGGGGCTTGAGAGCCTGTTTAAAGCAGCTTCGGACGATTCGACCGTTAGTTACACCTTCGAGCGATTTTGCGACGGATATAGCGGGCTCATGGCTCTTGCAAAGGCAAGCGGCAGAAAGCTGGCGATGAGGAGGATGGACGGCTATATCGAGCTGTCCATGCCTCCCATCGTAGACTACGCGAACAAGGTCGATTCTGATTTGCTCGACTTCACGATAACGTCGGTTCACCGGTGCGTAAACCACCTGCTGTGTGCTGGAACGGGGCAGCTCGCAAACCGTGCAATCGTCCATTTCTACGCGGACGAGAACGGCAACGTCAGCCACAAACAAACACTTTTCGGAATTGACGAAATCTGCGCGCTCTACGACTACTCGAATGCGAGTACCAGCGAGCTTGAGACAGAGGGAAAGAAGAAGCTGCTCGAATACCAGACGAGCGGCACCGTTGAGGTCGATGCGCATGAGGACATGGACGTTGACGTCGGCGACATCATCAGCGCGCGCGACAACTCCACCGGCACGACCGTAACGGCGACCGTGAGCAAGAAAGTGGTCAAGGTCGAGCGCGGCGTTGCTACCTATTCATATGAGGTCGGCAGCGATACTACCACCAAGACGAGTTCAGCGGGCGCGGCTGAAAGCAGCGGAGGCGGAGGGCACGCATACCTCGCTGGCAAGGGCTTGACGCTGGATAATTACACGTTCAGCGCAGATGTCGATGCTTCAGACCTATCCTCCATCTCCACCAAGGTGGAGGAGGCGCGAACGGGAGCATCTAACGCCCTTGCAGCCGCTGGAAAAGCCGAGGAACGCGCCAATGCGGCGAACGATGCTGCGGCTGCTAACGCCCAGGCTATCGCGGCGAACGCGACGGCAATCTCGACCAAGCAGGACGCGCTTATAGCTGGTAAAAACATCACGCTGGATGGCGCGAAAATCAGCGCCACGGACACCACGTACCAAAACGCCACTCAAGACGCTGCTGGACTTATGTCCGCCGTAGACAAAGCGTTGCTTGACGGCATCAAGACAGGCGCGACCGTGGCGAAGAGCGCCGAGACGGCCAAGAGCTTTGATTCAACCAGAACCGTTTCGGTCACGGGTGCCGTGAACGGCTCCGCGACGTGGGACGGATCAAGCGACCTGTCAATCACGGTCGAGGGCGACTCTGCCGCCGCCAGCTTCCTCGCGGCGCACCCAGTTGGTTTCTACGTTGAGACGAGCGGTGCGAACCCTAACAACTTCGGCGGCACATGGACGAGGCAACCGAGCATCGGTCCTAACACATGGCTAAGGACTAAATAGGAGGTCAAATATGGCAAAGACCGAGAATTACACCCACTACGTCTGCGACCGCTGCGGCGCTGATGCGTATCTGGCGGCAAACAGCGCCGCCGCGAACGACTGGCGCGATGTCGAGCGCTTCGACCAGTACGGCAGCAAGGCTACACGCCTGCTGTGCAAATCGTGTACCGACGAGTACAAGAAGCTCGCCGCCAAGCACGACGGAGAGTTCCAGCAGTTCATGAGCAACGCGAAGGAGCAGTAGCATGGCATTCGAGATAGTTGACGGCATGACGGGGACCAAGCACATCAGCTCGGACGACCTGTCGGCGCTCAACGTCGCGACAATCGGCAAGGCGGATTGCGTGCTGAAGTACGGCGACGACTTCAAGCTCACGATGGCAAGCGCGAACAGCGCGACGCTCGGCACCGGCGTGGGCATGGTCGGAGGCAAGCGCTTCTGGAACCATGCTGCTACTAGCTTGACCATCCAATCTGGTACGCAAGGCCAGAAGCGCAACGACATCATCGTGGCCCGCTACGCGAAGACCAGCGCTGGCATCGAGTCCATCACGCCGGTCGTAATCAAGGGCACGCCAACGACGGGCACCGCCGCAGACCCAGAGGTGACGGCGAACGACTTGAAGCTGTGGCGCGTGCCGCTGAATGGAATCAGTGTGGGCGATCCGGTCAAGCTCTTCGACCCCGTCTCTTCGCTAGCGACAATCGGGGATTCCGTATCCCAATACACAACAAGAACATTCACCTCTCCCGCGAAGACGGTCAAGTTCGGCGATGCCATCGATATCGACGTCAGCGTGAAAATCGACGGCTATACGCCGATATGCGTCACTAGCGTATGGTCGAATCACGCTGCCTCATGCTGCATCACGCAGTTTAGACTGTTCGACGACGAGCGCGTATTCGCTACAATTAAGAACCTCGAAATAATTCACCAAGGTACGTGGAGAGACCTCGTGTTGAGTGTCACCGTGTTGTACAGGAAGAGCATTGCCTAGACAATCGGATACGTTAGATTCGCGGTGAACGCTCCCGTCCCGCTTAACAGTCCAATCTCTCGAAAATCCCAGACGTTTCGCATGGTAGACCGCCGCGTTTCGTCTGGGATTTTTGCATTCAAGACGCGGGGGACGGCACATCGATACTCGCGTAAGGAATCTGGCATAGGAGTGGAGGTGAGTAGATGGAAGTGCTAAAGCTCTTTGCGCCATATGGCCCTGGTTGGCTCGGCGGCGCTGCACTTGCGCTCATCGCCTTTTATTTTGGACGTCAATTTCTGGATGAATACAAGCGCCAAAACGAGCGCAAGGCGAACATCGACCTCAAGCGCGAGGAGCGTAAGCAGGCCGAGGTTGACGAGCGTGCTCAGCGCGACCGCGAGCGTTCGCAGATGGAGGGCCGCATTGCAGCGCAGATGGAGCGCAGCAACACCTTGATTGAGGGGATGAAGACCCTCATGGAGTCGGTCGTCACATCAAACGAGGTTCTTCACGCAGACTTGGCGCACAGTCAGGCGAGAAGCCAAGGAATGGCTGAGAAAGTTGACCACATCTGTGACCGTGTTGACCTGATTTACAGCAGGGCATCAGACAGATAGGAGCAAAACGAATGAATGAGATTCAGGCTGGCCTAACGGTATGCACGGTGCTTGTAGTGCCGTATATCGTTCAGGCCATCAAGACGAAGGCAATGACAGGCAACGTGGCACGCTGGATTGCAATTTCGGTTTCTGCGCTGTGCGGAGTATTGACTGCTATGGCTGGCGGTATGCCGACCGATGCATCGGCGTGGGTAACGTCCATTTTTGCAGCCGTTGGCGGCGTTCAGGTGGCATATGCGGCCTTCAAGACCGTTGGCGTTACCGATAAATGGCTCGATGCACTTCTTGCATTGGGCGATATCAAGGAGGACTAATGGCAGACTTCGCAAACGTCCAGCCTGACAAGTATATGCTTCTCGGCTGTAACTTCTCGGCTGGCCGTCCGTTCGGCATCAGGGGCATCACGATCCATCACATGGCGGGAGACCTCACCGGCGACCAGTGCAACGGCATCTGGCGCGGCGCTGGCACGTCAGCGCACTACGCAGTTGACCGCAACGGCTACATCACGCAGCACGTCAACGACACCGACCGCGCATGGGCCTGCGGCGACGGCATCGGCACGGGGCGCGGCAACGACACCACCATCAGCATTGAGCACGCCAACAGCGGAAGCAACCCGTGGACGGTTCACGAGAAGGCAATCGAAAGCGGCGCACATCTGGTCGCGGCTCTGTGCCTGTATTACAAGTTAGGCCGTCCACAGTGGTGCAAGAACGTCTTCCCGCACCGCTATTGGAGTGCCACGGCTTGCCCCGGCGAGCTTGCTGGTTCGCAGCGCGACCATTACATGCAGCGTGCTCAGGCGTGGTATGACGCGATGAAAAGCGGCAAGGCACCTGCCCCATCCACCGCTAAGCCCGCAGCGGCAAAGCCCGCTCAGGCGGCATCTGGCGGCTTCTCAAAGGCATCTGGCAAGCGCGTCCCCGTCCACTACTCCCTCCACCTCAAGGGCGGCGGCTGGCTTGGCGAGGTGACCGATTTCGGCGCTGGCGATAATGGTTTCGCTGGCTACCCGTGCAAGCGCCACGACCTGCTGTGCGCCCGAGTGGATCGCGGAACGCTCAAGTATCAGGTTCACACCATCGAGGACGGATGGTTGCCCTACGTTACCAAGGGCAATCGTTCCGACACCTTGAACGGTTGCGCTGGCATCGTTGGCCACACCATTGACGGCGTGCGCATGTACTATGTGACACAGAACGGCGAGGAATACAAGCAGGCGTGGTACCGCTCGCAGACCACCGCGCGTGCAGGATGGCTCGGAACCGTCTGTGACGATGGCTCCACCTACGGCGGCGATGACTTCGCGGGCATGTACGGTGAGCCGCTTGACCGACTCCAGGTGTGCATCACTGACGGCAACCCCTACTAATAAAAACGTTAGTAACTTATAACCCCTCTCCGCCTTCTGGTGGGGAGGGGCCTTTTTTTGTTTTGCAGCAGTCCGCGTCCTAACTCAGTCCATAAGTTCTGAAATATGCACTACTATGGAGACCTATGGAAACGTATAACTGCACTATGGAGCACTATGGAGACCTATAGAACACTTATCTACTACTTCGCCGAGGACTAAGGTAATTTAACAAACCCGCAGGTAGAACGCTTGCATAATGGTTTTGCGTCCTAACTTGTCCTTAAGGGTACCTAACTAATTTCCGAAGTACGCGCTATCGACCGTCTCGATGAACAGTTCTTTGTCGGGGCGGTCGTAGTGTTTACCGAGAATATTCTTGGCGGTGTGCCCCATCATTTTGTCCACCATCTGTGCGGGAATACCGTACTTCCAAAGCATTGCGGTTGCCCATGAGTTGCGCAACTTTGTCATGGTCAGGTAGCGCAAGTTAATAGTTCCATCCCTGTAATAGCTAAGCCATTCACCTGTAATCCTCTTGCGATCCATCGGCATTCCCGTGCCTTTGTCGCAGATGTATAGCTCTTGGTCTTCTGTGCGCTGCTTTGCTATCTCGGCGAGCCGCAAGCTCCATGGCGGCGGGATGATGATTGGACGGCGGCTTTCTGCTGTCTTAAGCGGCTCAAAGCTGTTGTTCTGAGAATACTGGTGATAAAGGTCGTAGACGGCGTACGTGCGACCATTGTATTCATCAAACGTTATGTCTTTCACCGCTGCTGCCGCTGCTTCGCCGACACGGCATGAGCCTTTGGCCATTAGAATAACCACGCCCTCGATGCGACTACCTCGCAACGATTCAAGGATGCTGTCGATTTCGGCTACCGTGTAGACTTCTAGTCCGCGGTCGCCTGAGCTTTTATTTTCGCGCGGCATTTTGTATTTTGCATCGATAAAAGAAATGCCGTCCACGTCATGAAGCCTTGCACAGTTGACGAGGTTGAGAACGATAATGTGCGAGACGTGAGCCTGCGCTGCGGTAAACTTGTCCAACCAACGCTGGTACTCTTCAACTCGCACCTTATTCATGGCAACGTTCGCCCATTTCGGCGAGACCTTAGACCTCCATGCGCTACGGTAGTTGATGAATGTGCTGCGCGACATATCGCCAGTCTCAAGCTGCTTTTCCAGCTGTGGGAAATACCATTCGTCCCAGCACTGCTTGAACGTCGGGCATGGAACAACGCGCTCATTTGGCGGCAGGTGGTGGAGTTGCCAAAGGCGGCGCAACTCATCGTCAGCTTCACGCGAGGTGCAGGGATAGAGCGTTTTAGATCTGCGTACGCGATTGAGCCCGTCCCATTCGCACCACCTGATGCGCCATTTGTTCTTGTCGATTTTGGTTTTGGTTCCCCATGATGAACGTGGCATAATGAACCTATTCCCTTCTAATTTTGTAGATTTGCAGGAAGGGCGGCGCTCCACTGGTCTTGGCGGGTTGGTGGGGCGCTTTTTTGTGTCTTTGCTTACTCCATCTCCTTTGACGATTGAAACCATACGACTGTGCCGTGGAACTCCACCGTGTGCTCGTCGGCGGCAGTAAACACCATGTCCTCGTGTTCGGCGTTATGCGAATCAGGGGACAGTATCAGCGTGTTTGCACCGCGATACAGGCGGCGCATTACATAGTCAGCTCCATCAATGCTAACGACCGCTATAGAGCCGTTTGATGGGCGCTGCTCGGGATCTATGAGGATATAGCAGCCCTCGGGATAGACGTTATCCATGCAGTCGCCCTCCACCTGTAGGAAGTAACCCTGCGGGTGGCGTTTGATTATCTCGTATGGCACGGGTATTGCATCTTGCAATACATCAGGCTCCTGGGCTTCTCCTGCATGGACGCGGCCTAATAGGGGAGCGTAGGCTGGTTTGGATGTAGCTGGCTTGATCGCATTAGACGGCGGGAGTTCGTCGGCGATTATATCTGCCGTCGAAACGCCAAGTGCGCCAGCGAGAAGCTGGACGTTACCCATGCGCGGCGTAGTCCATCCACGTTCCCATTGCGTGATGGTCGAACGCGATACATCAACCATCTTTCCGAGCTGTTCTTGGGTCAGTCCGTGCTGCTCACGCAAGCGTTTGATATTTGCGCCAGTGCTCATTTAAACTCCCATCGCGTTAATTTTTTCTTACATTTTAGTTTATTTTGCTTGACACGACAATGTTTGTTAGCTAACATGCAAAGCGTTGAAAGGAGGAACATGCAAACGCTTAAAGAAGCCCGCGAGCGCAAGGGCGTTAAACAGGTGGCAGTAGCCGACTATCTAGGGGTAGCTCGGCAAACCTACGCCAACTATGAGCAGAATCAAGAGCAAATGAGTATCGAGCAGGCCAAAGCCGTCTGTAAGTTTCTCGGCGTTGATGTTGCCGATATTTTTTTGCCTATTGATATTTGCTAAACAAACATTCGTTTTGTAACCAACCACTCATTTATCAAACATGCGTTTCGCACGCGCCGCACTGGCGAATCACGAACCTCTCTACGTGAATATGCCTCCTGCGATCGGGCCAACCACACTCGCCAGTACGGTGCGAGCGGGACGCAAAGGGAGATAGCGCCCCTTGAGAACCGCATAGAGCCTTTGCCGATGCCCTGCAAGGTATCGGAAGGAAGGACAGCGTAATACGCGAGTCTAGCCGGAGCTGGCTAGGCGAAACCAAGATTCCAGCCCACGGGCTGGCGGTAAGCGTGGAGAGCCGTAGCGCGGTAGGAAATGACCGCGTATCCCACGTATCCCATATCAAGCCCCAGCGTCACGTGGTGCGTATCCGCTAATCAAGTCATCGTAAATCTCGATTAGTTCTCAGTCCGCCTATAAGCAAATCAGGATACGTACCGCATGGCGCTGGGGCGCACTTATAGAACCGCGAACGCGGTGCTGCCGTGTCATAAGGAAATTTGTATAGCCCTTTTGATTGCGTACCTAGGCAGTATCGCGCTGGCGGCTCTAGGAGGTGAAGCATGGAAGATATCAAAAGTCGAGCGCTGCAATTCGCTATAGCCGCCGGGCTGAAACCGCAAATGGCGTACACAGTCCGTCAGACGGCGCTCTATTCTGGCGTGCCGCGATCCACCTTGTATGCGGAGCACAAGGCGGGACGCTTGAAGTTTAAAACCTACGGTAAGTGCAATGCGCTAATCAGCGTGGAAGAGCTAGACCGCTGGATGAATGAAAACTAAAAAAGCCGTTCCACGGGCTACCAACACGGGAAACGGCTCAAGACCAGACAGAAAGGAGGTCTCAGATGGATTATATCGGAAATTGCCTGTTCGATGCAGCCGAGAACCTAGGCGCGTGGTGGCACGGATTGAGCGAGCGAACCCAGACGGTCGCTTGCGTCGTCCTGATGGTCACGCTCATAGCTATAGCAGGGCTTATCGAGGGAACCGCACCGAGCGGGATGTACTACTAGGAGAATCATGTCATTCATGGGTTGGTCTGTCGAGCGCAAAAACGGAGCGTGGTACGCATCGAAGGTTACCGACGACGAACGGTACAGCCCCGCAGGAATCGTCCGCGTGCGTCGGCTGCTGTATACCGTCAGCCCAGATGCGACAAAGTCAGAAGCTGAGCGCGAGGTCGTGCGCTTGTACAGGTCAAGATATCTAAATTAGGAGAATTATGAAGGTTTACGTGGTCAGCCAAGGCTACACGCCAATTGGCGTTTTCAAGGATAGGGAGACGGCGCTTGCCGTGAGCAAGGGCGCAAACGGAGCCCTTTTCGGCGGCGAGGACGATTGCCACGTGCATGAGTTCCCAGTGGTTGAGGAATCACAGTATTTCGCAGCAAGCTACCTCGGAACAGTAAAGAAGGTAGAGCTTAATGCCGAACGTGAGTAACGAAGAGAGGCTTGCGGTCATCACCGCTTTTGGCAAGGCCGTCAAGCAGGCCGAGAAGCAGGTGCGCGAGGAAGTCGATGCGCAGATGCGCGATGACTTCATGGCATATGGAGTCACCCAGAAGCAGCTCGCCGTGAACGGTCAGAAGGTCGGTACGATCTCGGCGCGAATGAGCAAGCCGAAAGTCGGGCATTTCCCATCCATCGCCAACGCGCAGGAGTTCGTAGAGTGGCTTCGCACGTCCGATGGCGGATTAGATACGCTCAATCGCCTTGTCACCGTCAAGCCCGATTTGGTTCTGGACGCTGCCGTTGCCGATGGGGAGTTGCCAGATGGATGTGAGATGGTAGAGCGTTTCGAGCCGCCGATGATGACAGGCACGACCGTTCGAGTACAGACGCAAAAGGTTGTCGAAGCCTTGGGTAACAACCTCGGTGCTGCTGCCGCCGCACTGCTTACGGGTGAGGTGGAGTAATGGAATATAGCATCATCGTCCAAATTTCGGAGTATCTCGCCAAGGCATACGACAAAAAAACGTTTGGAGTGTGCTGGGCACCACGCGAACTATACCTTTTGAAGCCTATCGAGCTGAACGGAACAAAGTTTGGGCCGATGCTTTTGCAAGAGCGTAACAAAAAACAAACTGCGGTTTTTGCTGCAATTGGCGAAGATGCAAAAAGTCATCTTGATTTTTCGTTCAACAAGGACGAATTGTTTGACGCGATTGATCGCACAGCAGATTTGGACAAATGCCACGGAGACCCGTTTGAACTCGGCATTATCGCTGGACGCATTGACGCTGCTCAACGATTTTTCAATTAGGAGGTATAGCCAATGGGCACCGCAATCCTAGTCTTAGGCAAATCAGGCTCAGGCAAGTCCACCTCGTTGCGCAACTTCGCGCCAGACGAGGTTGGCATTTTCAATGTCCTCGGTAAGCCCTTACCGTTCCGTGGCGGGGCTAAATTCCCGCAGGCGAACCGTGCCACGTATGCACAGATTTTCGATACCCTGCGAACTGCTCAAGGGCGTTGCTACGTCATTGATGATTCAACCTATCTCATGCAGAACGAGAACTTCAACCGTGCGCAGGAGAAGGGGTATGAGAAGTTTACGGAGATGGCGATGCATTTCCAACAGCTCATTACCGCTGCGATCAACACGGGCCCAGATACCATCGTCTATTTCCTCCATCATGTTTATGAGGATATGAACGGCAATGAAAAGATCATGACCATCGGCAAGATGCTCGATGAGAAGTGGAATATCGCCGGCGCTTGCCCAGTGGTCATTGATTGCGTGGTTGAAGAGGGACAGCACCTTTTCATCACTGCGAACAACGGGCACAACTTGGCGAAAGCACCAATGGGTAGCCTGCCAGAAAAGATGGACAACGACCTAAAGGCAGTAGATACCGCATTGCGCGAGTATTGGGGCATGAAGCCCATCAAGGACGTTGAGCCGGATGGTGCAGATACCGAGTAACGAAACCCTCGCAGAGATGGAGCGTCTTTGCGAGGACAGATACCAACAGTTGATACATGGCGGTTGCGATCAAGACGTGGCGGCAGACCGAACCTTCGATGCTTTAAGGGCATCGCTGGGCGAGGTACCGCAATGTTTCGATAAGCGCGACCGCCTTTTTGAGAACAAGCTACGAAGCGTAGCGGAAAGGAACCAACATGCGTAACGTCAACTGGGGCAGTGTGACCGCGACCGCAGACGGGGGCGATTTCAAGCGTCCCGCACCGGGCGGCTATGTCGCACGTCTCGTATCGCTCGAGGACAACGATGCAAAGCAGTATGTCGAAGCCGTTTTCGACATTGCCGAGGGCGAGTTTGCTAACTACTACTCCGATGATTGGGGGCAGTCGCACCCCTACGCCCACCACTTCTTCATGAGCTACAAGGACACGGCACTGGGCATGCTCAAGGGCCGTCTCGAAGCAATCCAGGCATCCAACCCCGGCTTTGACCCGTTCGCCGCGTGGGACGCGGGCCGTCTGGATATGTTCGCCAACCGTTTCGTCGGAATCAATCTCCAAGAGGAAGAGTACGAGTACAACGGCGAGGTCAAGATGCGCCTTAACGTCTGTCAGGTCGTGCCCGTTCAAGACGTGCGCGACGGCAAGGTGAAGCCCCGCGATACCAAGAAGCTCGACCTCGGTGGCGCTCCCTCCACTACTCCTGCGGTGGTGGTGGCTCCTTCGTCTAACGTCTACTCCGGCCCCATCCCGTTCAACTAAACATCACCCGCATATCTGATACAGGGCTTGGCGCATCAACACGCTAAGCCCTTTTCATACGCGATGGGAGGTGAACGGGCTGATCTACTGCGATACCCGACAACAGAAGGGTAAGCACGAGAACATCGACAGATGGTTCGAGAAACACGGGGTCAAGTACGAATATCGAAAGCTCGACTTCGGCGATTACATGACCGACAGCTCGAACATCTCAATTGACACGAAGCGCAACGTACAGGAAGTCGCCGGAAACTGCGGCAAAGACCACGCGCGTTTTGCGAGAGAGATGGACAGGGCGCGTGAAGCAGGATACAGGCTTGTGATTCTGGTTGAAACGCCAAAATACAAACAAGTCTCTGACATAGCTGGATGGACGAACAGGGTGTGCGCTCGCTGTCAACGCAAGCGAATGGGCTACTGTAACCCGAAACAGTCGATGGGTTGCAGCGCTGGGCACCGCAAGCCCATGACTGGCGCAACACTCGCTCGAATCATGAGTGCGATGGAGATTAACCACGGCACTCGATTTGAGTTCTGCCATCCAGCACACACCGCGCGGCGCATTTGCGAACTGTTAGGAGTACAATACGATGGATGAACGCGAATCGCGCCTATCCGAGCTGGGAAGGACGGCGCTTTCATACGTCCGAGCCGGGTTCGCCGTCTTTCCGGTGGCTCCGCGCGGAAAAGTCCCGGCATCGGAGGCACGCCACGGCCTGAATGACTGGACGGACAACCCAGACAACGTAATCAACTACTGGACTGAGCATCCGAACGCCAACATCGGAATCACGTGCGGAGCGCCGAGCGGCGGTCTGCTCGTCCTCGATTTCGATGTGTCAGATTCAAAAGACGGGCTAGCTACACTCAAGAAATGGGAGACGACACACGGCGAGCTGCCCGACACGCCCATAGCCGTCACCGGAAGCGGCGGCAGGCACTACTTCTTTAGGACGGGAAGGACGAACATCCATCCATCTACTAACTCGACATTGGGCGTTGATGTGCGATGTGACGGCTCATTCGTCGTCGCGGCTGGCTCCATCCACCCAAACGGCCAGATGTACGAATGGATCGCATCGCCTTGGGAAGTGGATATAGCCACCGCCGACGATAACGTTTATGACTTCCTCGATTACATCCAGCGCAACGGTTCGGACGAGGTGAACGCACGCAAGGAGAATGGCAAGTTTTCGCTACCAGCCGAAATCAAGTCTGGCGAGCGCGACAAGACATTGTTCCGCTATGCGTCACACCTCAGAAGCATCGGGCGTTCAGACGAGGAAATACATAACGCAGTTCTTGGCGCGAACTTCATGCGTTGCAAGCCGCCCATGGACTCGCGCGATATCGACCGCATCGTAAAGAGCGCGTGCAAATACGAGCAAGGCGGCGGCATCGGATACAAAACAAGTAACGATGGGCGCACTGTCGGCGCACCTGGGCGTTCAAGTGGCGGTAGTGGAGGGGCGGCACCTCGCGGCAAGCGCGGCGGCATCCTCACCAACGAGCTTGCCAAGATGGTAATGTCCGAGAACCACGCAAGAAAAATCGACGGAGCACCCGCCGTATGGATGGGTCGCAAATGGGAGTTCGGGACACGCGCTATCAACCGTTGCACGCTACGTCTTGCCGATGATGCAAAGAAGCAGGACAAAGCGGAAGTCGCAAGCTACATCATGGACATGGCACCGAGCGTGACGAGCGACCGCGAGTTCGACGGCGGCTATTACGTTCAGTTCGCCAACTGCACCTATGACGTGCTTGAGGAACGCGAGGTCGAACCAGACCCGTCCATGTACATCATCGCAACCCTGCCCGTCAACTTGAACTTTAGCGTCGGGCGCAACGCCGCCGACGAGTTCTTGGAATCCATCAGCAACGGCGACAGCGCGACGATGCTAGCCATGCAGGAGGTCATAGGAGCCTGCATGTGCTCGCGGCGCGTGCTCAGCCAATCGCCCATGCTCATAGGTAAGGCGGGCGGAGCTAGCGGCAAGGCGAGCAACGGCAAATCGACCTATCTGAACTGGCTCCGCTCAATCCTAGGCACCGAGAACACGTCAAGTCTGGACATTGCGACCTTGGGTCAGCGGTTCCAGGCGGGGCGCGTTGTCGGCAAGCTTGCCAACCTTGGTGATGATATCCCGGACGGCTTTTTGCGCGGAGACGAGCTTTCCATGTTCAAGAAGCTGGTCACCGGCGATGCAATCTACACGGACGTGAAGAACGGCGATGGCTATGAGTTTCGACCGAGCGCTTCAATGGTGTTCTCCATGAATTCGGTGCCGCGCCTTTCAGATACAACGGACGGCATATTCAGGCGCTTGGCCTTCATCCCGTTCCGCAAGCGGTTCTCACCGGGCACGGAAGGATACGATCCGCACATAGCCGAAAAGCTATCCCAACCGGAAGTCCTAGAGCGCGGGGCGCTGCTGGGTCTTATGGCGCTTGGTGACTTGATACGGCGCGGCACGCTCACCACCATCCCCGATATGGCGGCAGAGGTGCAAGAGGTCAGGCTTAACAACGATTCCGTTGTCAGGTGGATTGCTGATTGCGGCATCACGGGCGAACAGCTCAACGGCAGACCAATTGAATCCGTTTACAACGAGTACAAACAGTGGTGCGATGACAGCGGCGAACGTTCGCCATTCGCACGCAGAACATGGACGGCTAAGGTCAAAGAGAACGTAACGCTCTGTAACGTTTCGGGCGGTTCGACGCTCGAAAGCAAAAGCGCACGTGTTGACAATTCAACAAGAGTAGTACGTGTGTTCGCTATTTGTAACGTTTGAGACCGATTTGTAACGTTTGAAAAATTCCAAACGTTACAAGGTTTTCGCAGGTAAAAGCATATATGTAACGATGTAACGATTAAATCGTCGCCAATTCTAAACTTCTATAAGAAAAAAAGAATATAGAAATATTTAAGAAAACGCGCGCGAGAAACGTTACATCGTTACAAACCCCAACAACCAAATAGATAAGGAGCGCATATGACCAAGTATGCGAAGTACGCCTCATGGCTGGCGAAAGTGATTATCGCCGTTGCAGCCGTGGCTAATTTCGTGTTGTATTTCAAGACTCTTGAAAACGTGTACTCTGCGATGTTCGGCTCTAGCGTTGCCTTGCTTCTAGCCTTGGTAGCAATGGACGAACTGCTGAAGCTGAAAAAGCGAATCGAAATCATCGAGAGCAAGCATCGCGTTGACAACCTCACCAAGACGCTTAGCGGTGATGAGTGATGCAGGACTACCAATCGCTTGCCCTGAGCTACGCAGAAGAGCTATCAGATCTAAAGCGTAGATACGCGAACCTAGAGCGCCATTGCCGTGGTCTTGAATCGAAGCTATCAAAGACGCGCGACCGCATGAAGATGTACCGCGAGCGCTGCGGCGCGTGGGAGAGTGCGTTGGATAGGGTGGACAAACTGTACCATTCGTTCCTAGCGCATGGAACAGACCGAACAAGCATGGCTAATGCTTACGGCGTTGCGGTATGCGCGGCGAACATCCGCAAAGTAGTAGCGCCGACCTATCCGAGCGCCGATTGCGCGGAGCTAAGGCACAAGATTCTCAACCGCGCCACTTATCCAGAGGTTGACAAAACCGAATAACCGATTTTCAGCGCGTACAAGGCGTGGTTTTGGCTTGACCGTACACAGACTAGGGTCGAGCGATTATCGCGCTGTCAGCGCTGGATTAGCAAGCGATAACGGCAAATCTAGCGAACGGAGAAATGAGAGCAATGGAATATATCGATTTCGGCTACGGCTACAGGCTCCATAGGCGCGATTCTGCGAACTGGGAGTTGCAGGAGTTCCGCAAGCCGAGCAACAAGGGCTTTGCAAAGAACATGGAGGACAAAAGCCCAAAGTGGTGCGATTGCGGCAAGTTCTTCCAGAGTCTTAGTGCAGCTCTAACCGTGGTCTACGGGCTGGTGCTGCGCAAGGACGAGGAAGGTGCTTTCCAAATCATGCAGGCGCTCGACCGCGCAGAGAAGATTGAGCGCGACTTGAAGGCCGTGGCGGTCGATTTGACCAAGCTGCAATAGCGACAACGACAGAAAGGAGACCAAATGACCGTAGAGCTACCAAAGGACGCGGAAGGCCTCGAGATTCCGCTAGATAGGTTGACGAATGATTACCGATGAGAAGAAGCGCGAGGTAGCTTAAAAACTGCGCGAACTTGATATGTCTGACATCGAGGTTGACGGGTGCATCATTGACTCGCCTAAGTACGTAGGGCTTCTGCTTATGCGCATGCTCGACGCTGCGTGCGACTACCGTGACGGTCTGCACCACTTCCCAGGGTTCTTCTCCGCGCAGGCGGTTGTCGAGCTGTTCGCAGACCTAATCGACCGCCCGACATGCCGAAATGAAAATAGCTTTGACAGGTCTTTCTTTTGCAGCGCGTGTGGCTATGAGGCGTGGACACACAACGATTCTGATTGCGACCAAAAGGACTTTTCGTTCTGCCCAAACTGCGGAGCAGAGGTGGCGGACGATGCTCGAATCTAAGCCCATCAGCGGATACAACCTTCCGCCCGGATGCTTTGAGAACGACATTGATGCCTACTTCGGCGATGGCAAGCCAACCTGCGCCGAGTGCAAGCACATGGTCGAGTGCTGCTGTGATTACGGCATTTGCAGGCGCGAGTACCAAGAAGCGCTCGACAATGAGTTTTGTGAATGTAAAGTCCAAATCAAGTTACATCCATCTGATGGGGCAGATTGGGCGCTGTGGTGGATACCAGACCACATGCGTGATATGCAAAGCGTTGCCTGCGAGAACTTCGCCAAATAGAAAGGAACCCAACAAATGAATATCACCAAGCGAAGGGTCGCGTTCGTCGCGGCCCTAATTGTATCCGTCCTGGCTATCGTCACGGTGTGCGGTCTGGCTGGATGCTCATCGTGCAGCCGTTCGGTCAAGAGCATGAGCAGCGACATTGGCGGCGGTCTTAACCGCACGGTCACGCTCTACGACAACGCAGGCAAAGAGATCAAAAGCTGGCACGGCAAGATTGACCTTGAGTCAAACGACCAAGAAGTGTTCTTCGACCTGAACGGCAAGCGCGTGATTATCCAAGGCGGCATTGTCGTGAGTGAGGAAGATTAGATGAAAGTCTCACCAAACATCCAAGTGATTCAGGCGCAATTCGACAGCCCCAAGCTGAAACCAACCTACGCACACGGCGTGGGAGATGCAGGCTGCGACATGCGAGCCAACATCACGGAGCCTAAGACCATCTTCCCAAGCGAGATTGTGAAGTTCGGTACCGGTATCCACCTTGCCATGCCGCACGGCATGTTTGCGTTGCAGGCTATCCGTTCGGGGCTGTCAATCAACCATGGGCTACAGCTTGCCAACGCTCCCGGAATCATCGACAGCGACTATCGCGGAGAGATCGTATGCGCTTTGGTCAATATGAGCACCGAGCCGTACACGGTGGAGCCGTTCGAGCGAATCGGACAGCTCATTTTCTTAGCGCACTATTCCGTTGCATTTGATGAAGTGGAGCGCTTGCCCCAGACCTCGCGCGGAGCTGACGGTTTCGGGTCATCGGGGAGGTTCTAATGTCTTGCAAAGTTGGTGAGCGCTGCGCAACGTGCAAGTTCGCCAAGAACCCGCACACTACAAAGAGCGCAGTTGTCGAGGTCAAGTATCTGACGTGTTGGCGCAACCTGCCGCACGAGTGCAAGCCATGGAACAGGTGCAATTTCTGGGAGCCGAAGGAGGTAGAGCAATGAGCGACCATCAAGAGATTATCGATCCAATCAAGAAGATGTTCGAAGAAAGAGGTATCGAAGAGCACAAAGTTGAGGTTTCGGCTGATAAAACCGAAGATGTTGTCGATTTGGTGCAAAGCCCAAACGGAGAAGCCAACGACCCAAGCGAAGCGGTGGCACGCAATAAGGCCGTCCGCGCTATCGGTTTCCTCGAAGGTTTCGGTGCGCTCCTGTGGACGCAGGTAGGCCCAAACCTAGCGGACGAAAAAGTAGCAGAGTTTGAGAAGCGCGTTGCCGATATCGCAGCGTATATCGGGCTTCCGCCACGTGAGGTGTATGCCGAATGAGCGGAACGAAAAGCCCAAAGACACTAAAAGCAATGGAGCTGCTGAAAGACCATAGCTTGACAACCAAGCAGGTAGCCATGAGGTCTGGTGTAAGTGAGCGCCACGTTCGCAGGTTGCGTAATCAGATGGAGGTTGATAAGTGAAGCTCATAGTCAAGTGCGTTGATGTACGAACGCTTGGGTATTTGTCTGCAATCGGTGAGGACAATAAGCATAGCGTTATGGTGGCTAAGTTCTCTCAGAGTGACATTTTTGAATTTTCACTGATTATGCTGTTTGACGAATCGCTCCAAACAGGTGATACATGTGAAATCGAGGTGACCCCATGCAAGTAATGGGAGTGGAGCTTGAGGACGATTCCAGCAAGGTTCTCACCTACGATTCCGACTGTCCCATCCATTATCTCGGTGACGGCTATATCACGTGTTCCCGCTCCATGCGCTCCGCTATGACGAGGTGGAGGGACGAGTTCAACCACTCGGCAATCATCGTCTGGTGGTGGTGCTGCACGTTCAAATACGTCTGGCGCTGCCTATCTAAAGGGCAGGCGCTATCCGATATCGACAAGGCCATAGACTGCCTGCAAAAGCTACGCAAGGATGTGGAGCCGATATGCTCAAGTCATTCAAGCACAACCCAATGCTAGAAGCGATGCTCTCGTTCGCGGGATGGCAAGGTGGCTTTAGTGAATCTGACAAGCGTGCCATGGTTGAATCATTGAACACGATCCGAACGGCTCTCGTTCAGCCATTCGGTGCTAACTCCGATGCAAAGAGGCGCGATTCCAATTGCGTCACGGACGTTGAGTTCGACCGCGCAGTGATGGTGGTTCTGTCTACTGCGCTCACAATGTGGCTATCGGGAGCACTCGATACAGTGCAATGCGTAGGCGATGCCGAATGAAGACCACTGGATACACTGTAACTCGCTCTGATGGAGTTACCTACCAATCCATAGCGGCTGCTGCTCGCGCAAACCGCATCGCCGATACCACGATGCGAAGGTACATCAACAATGGAACGAAGAGCTATCTCGGCTTCTCGTTCCGCATAACCGGCAGCTCGAAGCCGAAGCGCGAGCGCCTGAGTAAGCCAGTTATCTGTCCAATGTGCGGACGAAACACCTATTGTGTGACAGGCTTTTGTGGTAGCTGCTACCGTGAAGTGCTCGCGCTCAACCGCAAGGAGGACGCATACAGGGCTGCTAGCGTTGTCGCCTAGGTTGTACCGCGCGGTATAATATTGCAGGTAAAGCATGCATTTCTCAATCAAATCTGGGGGTCTCGATTGACTGCACGCGAATATTTCGAGTACATCAGGGCGTGCCAGCGCTCAATCGACCGGAGGCTGGCGATCATCGCGTCTATGCGCGCGCGAGAGTCTGTCCGCGCACAGACCTATGATGCGATCGGTCACGGCACCGGAAACCGCGACGCCATGCGCGCCACCGATTTACGCATGGACGCCGAGAAATCGGCAGCGTCCGAAATCCGTGACCTTACCGACCAGGTGGAGGAGGGGCGCGAGCTATGCCGTGGCATCCGCGCGGCGAATATCACGCAGCGCTGGGCGGACGCTTTGGAGTTGCACTACATCGAGGACATGCCTTGGCATCAGACCGCTAGCGCATTGGGCGTGTCCGAGCGACAGGCCCAGGTCGATGTGTCCTGCGCGCTCGATTGGGTCGATTCCGTCGGCATGGCCCGCGCAAGAACCGGCTTAGGCCAGGCGACCCTTCTCTAGTCCAGCCCCGTGCGCTCCGGCGTGCGGGGCTTTTTTGTGCCTAGACTGCGCACTATTTCGCTATCCTGCGGCATTCAGCGCCCATCTGCGCACTATTTCGCAACCCTTCGCCCTAACTATCCCGTATAACTAAGGTGCGGCATTTGAGGGCATCACAGAGCCCCACACGCCGTATCAATGAGGGGTCGGGGCGGCATATGCCACCCACCTATAGCGGGGCTGTCCCTTCTTCAGTGCGTCCCCCTCGCACACACAGCCCCCACCACTAAGGACAATGGATGTCACGCAACGACCGAAACGGGCACAGGCGCAGAATACTCAGGCAAAGGGTCAAGGCCCTAGGGCTACCATGCGCCATATGCGGGCGGCCCATAGACTATAGCCTCCCGCCTCTCCACCCATGGAGCTATGAGCTTGACGAGATCATCCCTGTTTCATTGGGCGGAGATGAGCTTGACCCAAACAACGTGCAGCCTGCCCATCGCATCTGCAACGAGCGCAAGGGAAACCGCATTGGCTTCACATGCGATGCGGGCGGCCGTCCTAAGCGTAAAACTCCGAAACCTAACGCATCGCAAGACTGGACCGCATGACCGCGATGACCATTGGTTATCGATAACCATATTTTGCCGACTCGACGCTTTGGTTGCAGGGGTGGGGGAGTCCCCCCCCCATGCCCCCGTAGCCCCC
>ENA-OOXA01000673-OOXA01000673.1-human-gut-metagenome-genome-assembly--contig:-NODE-673-length-22804-cov-8.268188_pt1 | contig 22804 bp, 17 predicted proteins | sample MGYA00241581_ERZ501331 | MGnify/ENA primary metagenome ERZ501331 (study PRJEB25962, sample SAMEA2042982) | human gut metagenome | biome: human gut; feature: human-associated habitat; material: faeces...
AAAAAGTAGAAAAAATAAAATTTGCAGTTGCTAACCATTCATGCGTTTGTCGTGCGAAAACCCGGAAAACAATTGTATCTGTCCTTTTTCTGTGATATAATAATCAGACACCCAAAAATATTAAATATAGACGTTTTCAAGTTCCGGTTTTTTCCTGCAGAAAACCGGATTAAAAGGGAATAAGGTGAGAATCCTCAACAGACGTGCTACTGTATTTGCTTAGTTTATCCGTGAACCATTGTAATTTATCGTATAAGAAGGGGATAAACGTGACTGCATAAGTCAGGAGATCTGCTTGGAAATACTGCCGGCTATTACACGTATGATAAATGGAGAATTCTTTTTTGACATCGTATCTGCCTGTGATGCGGTGTCTTTTTTTATGTTGAAGGAGACTTTTTTATGTCAGGTACTTATTACAGATCCAGTCGTGTCATTTCCAAAAACAACGCAAGAAACTATCTTTCCTCAAATGTAAAGATCCCTGCGCCAATTGAATATATCGCGTCGGAAGCTTTTCAGAAAAAGACCAAGATCTCCTCTGTCTGTTTTCCGGACACGCTTAAAAATATCGGCGCCAGAACCTTTCAGGGCTGCACTCTTCTGAAAGAAGTATTGCTTCCCACCCAGGTGGAAAATATGGGATCCAACGTATTTTCTCAATGTAATTCCCTGAAAAAAGTCATTCTTCCTCAGGCACTTTCTTCTATCCCGAGAGCCGCCTTTCAGGAGAACCGAAAGCTTGGATGTGTGATCTTTCCCCATGATTCACAGATTTCCCGGATCCGCTCCGAAGCTTTTTCACAGTGTACCTCCCTGGAATCCCTTCAGCTGTCTTCCGCACTTACCCTCATCGAAGACCGTGCTTTTTACCGCTGTAAAAATCTCCGTTCCGTGGATTTCCCGGAAGGTCTGAAACGTATCGGAAAAGAGGCTTTTTATTTTTGTGCCATAGAAGAACTTCATCTTCCCCAGTCCCTGGAATTTTTGGACGAAAGCGCATTTTTTAAGTGTATGAATCTTACTTATGTCTGTCTTCCCACAAATATCCATTATATCGGCAAATGGGTATTCCACGGATGTAACCGTATGAAATATCTGGAGATCCGACACGATCCCGATTTTATCGGGCCATGGATCATCAACCGTGCCTGTACCATCCGGTGTTATAAAGGTTCCAAAGTAGATGAGTATTGTAAGGAATTTGATTTTAAAGTTGAATATTTATGATCAAATGATCAAAAACGGCATTTTTTCACATTTCATTCTGTGAAAAAATGCCGCTTTTATTTTTCAGGGGATAACAGCTTTATTTAACTGTTACCTTGCATGTTACTTTTTTGCTTCCGCTCTTTACGGTGATCACTGCTGTTCCTGCTTTTTTTGCTGTGATCACACCTGTGCTGCTTACGGTTGCCACGTTCTTATTGGAAGAAGTGTAAGTAATCTTCTCACCGGATGTGAACGGTGTACGTACCGGTTTCAGGGTTGTCTTTGCTCCTTTTTTCAGAGTAAGGGCAGATTTTACACCTGTGATCTTTGTTGTTTTTACTGTAGATTTCTGAACAGTTACTGTGATATAAGCTTTCTTTTTGCTCTTTAAGGTTACGGAAACTTTTGCTGTACCAGCTGTTTTTCCGGCTTTAATCACACCTTTGCTGCTTACAGTTACGATCTTTTTGTTGGTAGTTCCCCATGCCTTTACAGCATCACCGTTGGCAAGTCCTGTTACTTTCACTCTGGATGTGGACTGATTTACTTTCAGAGTGATCTTTGTTGCGTTCAGTTTCAGGGTTGGAGTCAGTTTTTTGCCGTAAGGTCTGGTTGTCTTTGTTTTATAACCGCATTTGGAGCAGACTTTTGTCTGTACTGCCGGTTTGAATACGGTTGCTTTTGTTGTTGTTTTCCAGGTGTAAGTATGTCTTGTCTTCGGGATACTTACTGTCTTTGTTGCGCCGCAGACTGTACAGGTATATGTTTTCACACCTGCTGTTGTACAGGTAGCTGCTTTTGTTACTTTACCTTTGTCATAGGTATGTGCTGCATATCCGTTCTTTCTCTCATTGCTGGAGATGTTGCACCAGGAATTTTCGTTTTTGGAATTTGCACATTCATGCCAGTGGGCGTTTTTGTCAAATGTCCATGCTGTCTCCCAGACATGATTCTCTTCTTCCGGATAGTAGTCTGTGTAATGAAGAACGATCTGGTCATTGTTCTTTACTTCCTGCTCGGAAACTCCAAGATCCGGATAAGAGCCGTTTAATGTATACATCCATCCGCTGTATTTTCCGTTTGTAAACTCGCCAAGTGTAACATCACCTTTTGTGATGGACGCAATGTAGTTTCCGGATGGATTCTCGCATGTCATGTTGTTGGCAAGTAATGCTGCGTCAATGACATCTTTTGCCGTAGAGCCTTCTACAACGGTATACTCACTCTGCTCCAGCCAGGTCTCCAGATTTCCTGCATAGTAGGTATGATACTGATGATCTTTATCACTGTCGTGAACCTGGTCACCTAAGATCGTAAGGGAAACTTTGATCTTCGGCACTACCAGTTTGGTAAGCTTATCTGCATCTGCACCGAGAGGATCATCGGTACGGTTATGCTGTGCTTTCGTTGCACCGGAAATACTTGGCCTTCCGTTTTCTGAATTGTAATAAGTTACGCCTTCCACAGGTGTGGGATTTGCATAATTTGTATCAACGAAATCGATCACACCGCCGACACGTGTTCCGTTTGTTGCGCTTACCGTTCCCTCAAAGGAGTTGTTCTGAATATACTGGATACCGTTGTCCCAGCACTGTACCATACCGGTCTCAGAACCAAGGATACCACCTACATAGTCATTTCCTGTGATCGTTCCGTTGGAATAGCAGTCCTGAATCGTTACACCTGGTGTGTTCGGCGCAGAAGATTCACCCCACCGTGTTCCGCCGTATCCGCCGCCGGAAATACCACCTGCGTAATTTCCGCTTGCAGTTACGGTTCCGTAGAACTTACAGTTTTTCAGTGCATAGGTTCCCATAGACTGACCTTTGTTTCCGCTGATACCGCCTACGTATTTTGTTCCGTAGACATCTGCGTAACTTACGCAGTTCTCGATAGTTCCGTTGAAGTCACCACCAAAGGAACCGATATTGGACTGTGCTTTGTCATATCCGATCACAACACCTTTTTCTACAGTACTGTTGGTGATGGTGATCTGGTTCTGTCCGGATGCATATCCTCCGATAAATCCGGATTTCAAAGTCTGTGTTCCTGCTTTTAAAGTTACATTGTCGATCTTGATCGGGTTTCTGGAACTGTGATCAACCTCATAATTACAGACAACACCGTCAGACGCGATCTGCTCTCCATAGATATTCAGATTTTTCAGAGTAGAATCTGCTACATAACCAAGAAGACATTTCTCCCCTTTCGGTACTGTCAGCAGATGGTTGTCTCCGTCCAGATTTCCCTGGAATTTGGATGTTTTTATTCCGATCGGAGTCCATCCTTCCGGAAGTGTGATATCCTCTGTAAATTTCAGATACTGGTTTGCAAAAGTACCTTTTCCGTTGTTTACATAATCTGCAACTGCCTGAATGTCAGCTGTGGATGTAACCAGGTACGGATCTGCCTCTGTACCGGTTCCTGCCAGTGTCAGATCTCCGCTTTCCTCACCATCTGCAAATGCTGCTACAGCCTCTCCTGCGGAAAACGGATCTTCGCTCTCCTGTGTGGAAACAGCTGCTGCGTCTTCATCCTGTGAAAGATCTTCTGCGTCATCTGCTTCCAGATCAATGCTTTCTGCGTCATCCTCCTGCTGTTCCGGAACGTCCTCCTCTGTAGCTTCCTCTGTTACTTCTTCTGCGTCAACCACATTTGTGTCTGTGAAATCAGCGGCCCAGGCAGATGCCGGAGCAGTGCCGATCATAGCACTTGCAAGAAGAATACTGAGAATTTTTTTGCGTTTCATAACCTTTCCTCCTTTTGATTTTTCGGTGACAGCTTTCTTTTTTGCTGTTTTAATTGAAAGATCATGATGCCACGAGGGCAACAAAAAAGGTAACAGAAAAAGTCCCTTACGGGATTTCTGTTACCTGATAGACGTTCTTTATGCGCAAACTGACTTCTGTAGTCACTATCTTTTTAAAAAAAGCTCCGGCCCGCCGACTGTACGACAACACATTTTCCTGTACAGGAATCTCACCTGTTCGCCTGAAAGCTTCCTTTCATTCAATTATTCACCTGACTTCATTATACAAATGAAGTCAGGTGTTGTCAAATCAAATGTTTTTTAGTTCTCTTTTACGATAACCTTATCCAGGTGCCAGATATCATCTACATACTCCTGAATGGTTCTGTCGGATGTGAACTTACCGCTGCATGCTGTGTTCAGAAGTGCCATCTTCGCCCAGCGTTTCTCATCTTTGTATGCTGCCTCAACACGTTTCTGTGCTTCTGCATAGGAACGGAAGTCGCCAAGGATGAAGTACTGGTCAGGTCTCGGCATGTTGCGTTTGTCGAGAAGTGAATTGTAGATGTCACGGAACATCTCTGTATCGCTGGAGAAGGTTCCGTTGATCAGCTGCATCAGTACCTGACGGATCTCCGGATCTGTGTTGTAGATGAAGTCCGGATCGTAACCGCCGTTGTTCTCATAGTTGATGATCTGGTCGGAGCTCATACCGAAGATAAATGCATTCTCCTCGCCAACCTCCTGTACGATCTCAACGTTAGCACCATCCATGGTTCCAAGTGTCGGAGCACCGTTCAGCATGAATTTCATGTTACCTGTACCGGAAGCCTCTTTACTTGCTGTGGAGATCTGCTCGGAAACATCTGCTGCCGCAAAAATGATCTCAGCGTTGGATACACGGTAGTTCTCGATGAATACAACCTTCAGCTTACCGTTGATAGAAGCATCATTGTTTACAACATCTGCCACACAGTTGATCAGCTTGATGATCTTCTTTGCACGTGCGTAAGCTGCGGAAGCTTTTGCACCAAAGATAAATGTTCTTGGATAGAAATCCATCTCCGGATGTGCCTTGATCTGGTTGTACAGATAGATCACATGCAGGATGTTAAGAAGCTGACGTTTGTACTCATGAAGTCTCTTAACCTGGATATCGAAGATAGAGTGCGGGTCAACCTCAACACCATTGTGCTCCAGGATATATTTTGCAAGACGCTCTTTGTTCTTGAACTTGATGGTCATGAACTCCTGAAGAGCCTTCTCATCGTCTGCGTAAACTTTAAGCTTGGAAAGCTGGGAAAGATCTGTGATCCAGTCCGGTCCGATCTTGTCTGTTACCCAGTCAGCCAGAAGCGGGTTTCCATGAGCAAGGAAACGTCTCTGTGTGATACCGTTTGTTTTGTTGTTGAACTTCTCAGGCATCATCTCATAGAAATCCTTCAGCTCCTGATTCTTGAGGATCTCGGTATGAAGGCGTGCAACACCGTTTACAGAGTAGCCTGCAACGATCGCAAGGTGAGCCATCTTAACCTGTCCGTCATAGATGATCGCCATCTTCTTAACTTTCTCGAAGTTTCCAGGATATTTCTGCTGGATCTCAAGAATGAAACGACGGTTGATCTCCTCGATGATCTGGTATACACGCGGAAGCAGTCTGGAGAACAGCTCGATCGGCCATTTCTCAAGTGCCTCGGACATGATGGTGTGGTTGGTGTAAGCACAGCATTTTGTTGTGATATCCCATGCCTGATCCCAGCCAAGACCTTCCTCATCGATAAGAATACGCATCAACTCTGCAACTGCAACTGTCGGATGAGTATCATTCATCTGGAATACAACCTTCTCATGAAGCTTGGTAATGTCGTCGTGTGTTTTTTTGTATTTGGCAATCGCTGCCTGAAGGCTGGCAGATACGAAGAAGTACTGCTGTTTCAGACGAAGCTCTTTACCTGCCATATGGTTATCATTCGGATAAAGCACCTCTACGATAGTACGTGCAAGGTTCTCCTGCTCTACTGCGTTGTGATAATCACCCTTGTCAAAAGAGTCAAGGTTGAAGTCTACGATCGGCTCTGCATCCCAAATACGAAGTGTGTTTACAACATCGTTGTTATAACCTGTGATCGGCATATCGTAAGGAACAGCCTTAACTGCCTGATATCCTTCATGGATGAATTTATTCTCGTTCTTCACCGGATCCCACTCAACGCGTACATATCCGCCGAAATGAACCTCTTTTGCATACTCCGGACGACGGAGCTCGAAAGGATAGCCGTTCTTCAGCCAGTTATCCGGTGCCTCTACCTGATAACCGTCACGGATCTCCTGCTTGAACATACCATAACGGTAACGGATTCCGCATCCATATGCACAGTAGTTCAGAGTTGCAAGAGAATCCAGGAAGCATGCTGCCAGTCTTCCAAGTCCACCGTTTCCAAGAGCCGGATCCGGCTCCTGGTCTTCGATGCAGTTAATGTCAAGTCCAAGCTCCTCAAGAGCCTCCTTAACCTCGCCGTATGCACCAAGGTTAATCAGGTTGTTTCCAAGGGCACGGCCCATAAGGAACTCCATGGACATATAATATACGATCTTCGGGTCCTGTTTTTCATACGCCTTCTGGCTCTTGAGCCAATTGTCAATGATCACGTCCTTCACAGTGTAGCTTACAGCCTGAAAGATCTGCTCCTGTGTAGCCTCTTCCAGTGTTTTTCGATAAAGGAATTTTACGTTTTCTTTTACATTTTTTTTGAATTCCTCTTTCTCAAACTGCTTGTCAATCATTAGTTTTCCTCCTGTACTTTGGATACTCCCAGTGTTACAGCCTCTTTGTTGATGTTCCACTCCTTGGTGTAACCCTCTGCTTCTCCCAGAATAATGTTTTCTGCCAGTACTTCACGTTTGATCTCATCCTGGTTTGCTTTCATGATATCCATGATCTTATCGTTATCTTTTGCATAGACAATGATCTTGTCCATGACTTCGAAACCAGCCTCTTTACGCATGGTCTGAACCTTGCTGATGATCTCGCGGACAAAGCCCTCCTGGATCAGTTCAGGTGTAAGGTTTGTATCAAGGACAACGGATGTCTCACCGTCTGTCTCTGTAACATAGCCCTCGGTCTGAGCTGTTTCGATCAATAAGTCTTCCTCTGCAAGCTCAACTTTGTTTCCGTCAATGTCAAGAGTGAGAACACCATTTTCTCTCAGTTCTTTCATTGCTGCGGTTCCGTCGATCTCGGAGAGTGCGGTACGGATGCCGTTCAGAAGTTTACCATATTTCGGTCCTACTGTACGAAGCTGCGGTTTGAAGCTGTAGGAAATAAAGGATTCCACATCATCTGCAAATTTCACTTCTTTTACATTGAGCTCATCTGCGATGATATCTGTGTAGAATTTATCCATCTTCTTCTCAGCTTTTACATACATGGTTCCGATCGGCTGACGATTCTTGATGTTTGCGGTATTTCTGCATGCACGTCCGAGAACAACGATCTCAAGAAGCTCTTCCATGTTTGCCTCAAGATCCTTGTCGATCCATGCCTCGTTTACCTTCGGGTAATCGCAGAGATGGATACTCTCCGGAGCGTTTGCATCAATGCTTCTTACAAGGTTCTGGTAGATATCCTCAGTCATGAACGGGATCATCGGAGCTGCAGCCTTGGCAACTGTTACCAGTGCTGTGTAAAGTGTCATGTAAGCATTGATCTTATCCTGCTCCATGCCCTTTGCCCAGAAACGCTCACGGCTTCTTCTTACATACCAGTTACTCATATCGTCAACAAATTCCTGAAGTGCTCTTGCAGCTTCCGGAATCTTGTAGGAACCAAGATCCTCATCGACAGTCTTCACCATGGTATTCAGCTTGCTGAGCAGCCATTTATCCATAACCGGAAGCTTATCGTAATCTAAAATATATTTAGTTGCGTCAAAATTGTCAATGTTCGCATACAGTACGAAGAATGCGTAGGTGTTCCACAGAGTGCTCATGAACTTTCTCTGTCCCTCTACAACTGCCTTGCCGTGGAAACGGTTCGGAAGCCACGGAGCACTGTTGATGTAGAAGTACCAGCGGATGGCATCTGCACCATATTTGTTCAGTGCGTCAAACGGATCAACGGCATTTCCCTTGGACTTACTCATCTTCTGTCCATTCTCATCCTGTACATGTCCCAGAACGATTACGTTCTTATATGGAGCCTTGTTGAAAAGCAGTGTGGACTCAGCAAGAAGGGAGTAGAACCATCCTCTTGTCTGGTCAACAGCCTCAGAAATAAAGTCTGCCGGGAACTGCTGCTCAAACAGGTCTTTGTTCTCAAATGGATAATGATGCTGTGCAAAAGGCATTGCTCCGGAATCAAACCAGCAGTCAATTACCTCCGGTACACGGTGCATGGTCTTGCCGCAGTCCGGGCACTTCATGGTGATATCATCAATGTATGGGCGGTGAAGCTCGATAGTCTTCGCACGCTCGTCACCACTCTTCTCATAGAGATCCTGGCGGCTTCCTACGGATTCCATATGTCCGCACTCACACTGCCAGATATTCAGTGGTGTTCCCCAGTAACGGTTTCTGGAAATACCCCAGTCCTGAACGTTCTCAAGCCAGTCACCGAAACGTCCTTTGCCGATGCTCTCCGGGATCCAGTTGATTGTATTGTTGTTGCGGATCAGATCATCCTTTACTGCTGTCATCTTGATGAACCAGGACTCACGTGCATAGTAGATCAGCGGTGTGTCACATCTCCAGCAATGCGGATAATCATGCTCAAATTTCGGTGCGTCAAAAAGCTTGCCCTCTTTGTCAAGGTCTGTGAGGACCATCGGGTCCGCTTTCTTAACAAATACACCGGCGTATGGTGTTTCTTTGGTCATGTTACCCTGTCCGTCTACGAACTGTACAAACGGAAGATCATAATCACGGCCAACACGGCTGTCATCCTCACCAAATGCAGGTGCGATATGAACGATACCAGTACCATCGCTCATGGTAACGTAGCTGTCGCAGGTTACGAAATGAGCTTTTTTGTGCTGTTTTGCTGCTGCCTCTCCTGCACATGCAAAAAGCGGCTCGTATTCTTTACGCTCAAGGTCTGTTCCTTTGTATTTCTCAAGAATCTCATATGCAGGCTCGTCATCCTTTGCAAGCTTGCCGAGAACTTTGTCCAGAAGCGCCTCTGCCATGTAGTATGTGTAACCGTCTGCAGCTTTTACCTTGCAGTAGATCTCATCCGGGTTTACACAAAGTGCAACGTTGGATGGAAGTGTCCACGGTGTTGTTGTCCATGCCAGGAAGTATGCATCCTCACCGACAACCTTGAAACGAACGATTGCGGAACGCTCTTTAACAGTTTTGTATCCCTGGGAAACTTCCTGTGCGGAAAGCGGAGTTCCACAACGCGGGCAGTAAGGAACGATCTTGAAACCTTTGTAAAGAAGGCCTTTGTCCCAGATTTCTTTCAGTGCCCACCACTCGGACTCGATGAAGTTGTTGTCGTATGTTACATACGGATGCTCCATGTCAGCCCAGAAACCAACGGTAGAGGAGAAATCCTCCCACATTCCTTTGTATTTCCATACGCTCTCTTTACACTGCTGGATAAATGGCTCAATTCCGTACTCCTCGATCTGTTCCTTGCCGTCAAGACCAAGTTTCTTCTCAACCTCAAGCTCAACCGGAAGTCCGTGAGTATCCCATCCTGCTTTTCGCGGAACCATGTATCCCTTCATTGTACGGTATCTCGGGATCATATCCTTGATAACTCGTGTCAGAACGTGTCCGATGTGTGGCTTACCATTAGCGGTAGGCGGTCCGTCATAGAATGTGTATGTCTCGCCCTCTTTACGGCTGTCCATACTCTTTTCAAAAATCTTATTGTCTTTCCAGAATTTCTCAACTTCTTTTTCGCGGTCAACAAAATTCAGATTCGTGTCAACTTTACGATACACAATTTTTACCTCCTGTGTCTGATTACTGGCTGCTGTCTCATTTATAAGATGCAGCGGTTTATTTCTTCACAGATACTTGTTCGTGCCAGTGTTTCTTTCGGGCACTTATAAAAAAAGACCCCATCCTGTAAAAGGACGAAGTCTGATTCGCTGTACCACCTGTTACATTATACGGGCCTGTTGTCCGGTTCCCTGCGCCCTCTTATTCTTAAGCTGCCAGGCTCCTGTGCCATGTCTTCCCATGGCGGACATTATCGTATCTGCCGATATATGTTCCCTGTAACGGAGGAAATCCGTCAGCTCTTACTTAAATGCAGTTCCGCATACATACGCTGAAAAACTGCTCCTGGCTGTTGCCGGCAAACTTCAGAGCTGAAGCTCAGGAGTGATATTCTGCCATACTTATTCACCACGGGCTCACACCATCCCCGTTCGCTGAAAGCATCTGCTGTAAGGCTTTCCGTATAACATACTGTCTCCGTCATTGCTTTTTCTATATACGGTGTATATTATAGGTTGAGAAAAATCCATATGTCAAGTGTTTTTGGCGGATTTCGGTGGTTTTCCTCTTATTATATGTATGTTCACTCTCTCTTAATGGAAATTTCACAGACTGCAAGTGGTTTTTCCAAAAAGAAAGTGGTATACTACTACAGAATCTCGTTTATTATTTGAAAGGTATTTTATGATGAACATTATGAAAAAACGATCCATGCGCCGGATCTTTGCAGGTATTCTCTGTATGGGAGTTCTGTTTACAGGCGCTGTGCCCTGCAGTGCTTCCGCACCCCTGGGCTATGATGAATACGGCGATCCTATTGTCACCGCAACCCCGGTTCCTGACGCACAGACAGCAGATTCCTCCGGTCAGGCTGCAGCAGACACCGCTCCGGCACATTCCAGCTACTATTCACAGGCCGCTGATACAGACTCTATTGAAGGCTGGCCAACAGGCCCGAACATAGAAGCACAGGCTGCAGTTCTTATGGATGTGAATACGGAGGCAGTCCTCTATTCCAAAAATGCAGATACACAACTTTATCCGGCCAGTATCACCAAGATCATGACAACTCTTCTGGCCTGTGAAAATTTAAGCCTGAAAACTAATATCGTAGTCTCTGACAGTGCTTCTGCCAGTGTGTCTGCCGGAGATTCCAGTATTTACGCCGCTCCCGGCGAAAAATTCACCAGAGATCAGGCTCTTATGGCTGTTATGCTTCAGTCCGCCAACGAAATGTCTGTAGCTGTTGCTGAGAAAGTTTCCGGCTCTGTAAAAAAATTCACTGAGCTTATGAACTGGCGCGCCAGACTTTTCGGATGCAAAAATACTCATTTTAACAATCCAAACGGACTTCCCGATGAGAATCATTACACCACAGCTTCCGACATGGCAAAAATCGCGAAATCTGCCTGGATGAACCCGCTTTACCGCAAGTTCTGCACCAGACGTTACTATGAGATTCCTCCTACAAACAAATTTGCGGAAGCAAGGCAGCTTCTGAACCACCACAAGATGATCAAAAACGGGGAATATTATTACGAAGGTGTTCTTGGTGGAAAAACAGGTTACACAGATGCATCCGGAAATACACTCGTCACCTATTGCAGGCGTGGAAATACAACACTTGTAGCAGTGATCCTGAATTCTACTTCTGCCGCAAACGCCTATGGTGACACTGCTTCCCTGTTTGATTATGGTTTTGGAAATTTTGAAAAAACAGATATGAAAGTGTCCATGGAACCAGTCCCGTTTAAGGTACTTCCATGTGATAAATATATTCTTAAGAACAACGGAAATACTTATCCGTTTTATTATAAGACAAAGGTTTATGTGACTTTACCAAAAGGAATTGACAAATCACAGCTTACCAAACGCCAGGCCGTTCTCCAGAATGCTGCCGGCCCGCTGCGTCTGAAAAGCAAATATTATTACAAAAAACAAATGGTTGGCTGGGGAATGCAATACGAACGGAATGTCGTATCAGATCTTCTTGTCCAGGCTTCTTGAGATTTTTCTGCGGCGGAGAGATTCGTGCTTTTCACGGATTTCATCCGCCGCTTCTGTATCTTCTGCTTTCAGGGTTTTTACCCCGAAATATTTTCCCTCATCGGTTTTTCGGATTCTGATCTTCCCTGCAACGGGTCCATGCTCGTGGCAGAGGGCAAGGCTGTAATATACCTTGGAATTGTTGGTACTGAACCAGCGGATCTTCCGCTTGGCAGGGCATCTGCAGATAGGACACACCGTGCTCACCATAGTGCGGTCCTTCATCAGGCGTTCTTTTGATACAAATTCCCTGGATACAAACTTATCATGATCTGTATAGGAAATATAAATTTCCTTCTCTTTTGATTTTGGATTCTGGTATACATCCAGGGATGGATGACGGATCATGCAGGCTTCATCAATCTCCAGAAGGATTCTTGCCGTATAGCTGGCATCTGCCAGTGCCCGGTGAAAATCCCGGTTCTTCGGAAGTTTAAGATAATCAATGGCATATTCCAGGGAACGTCTGGCAATTCCGTCTTCAAATTTCACACTGAAAAGCTTCTGTACATCATAATAATGGACCGGTCCTGGGATCAGCTTCAGAAGATTATAATATTTCATGTTTCTCTGAAGCTCCATTACATCCTGGTTTCCCCAGGTAAAAAACCGATATTCCGGTCCGCACCATTCCAGAAATCTGCGGATCGCTTTTGGAAAAGGAAGTCCTTTCTCCAGTTCATGGAAATCTACGTGGATCACCTCATGGATGCTGTCGTGGATCCAATGGTACACTTTGGGCTTGATCAGGCACTGGAAGGTGTCGATGATCTCTCTTTTTTCATTTAATTTTACTGCCCCGATCTCAATGATCTCAAAAGGGAGTCGACTGTCCGGATGTTTTCTTCCATCCGGATTCTGGTTCCATTCCAGGTCAAATACAATATAGTTCATGGGTTTTCTGTCCTCTTAACTGACAGTGTGCACAGATATGTTTATGGAAAGCAGACAGTGTATTCTCTCTGCTTCATGGCCTGCTCACGGTTATTTCGCGGCTCTGCATCCGGACACGGAATAAATTGATTCAAACAGTTCCTGCTGAAAATTTCCGGTGTCTGCATCTGTCAGTATTATATCTTTCATTTCGTCTTCTTCGTGTAACCACCAGCGGAAATCACATAATGTGGCACCTCGTCCGGCACCTTCAGAACAGTCTACATCCAGGAGTGCTTTTTCCGTCTTAAAAAACTCCGGATGAAGAAGGTACATAAATGGTACCGCATCATGAATACTTGCCACACAACGGTATTTGGTAGGATTTCCAAGTACATAACCGGCCATATCGCCGCAGGCTTTTGCAACCGGGTTACCGGACTGGCATAATTTCATAATCTGGTTTCTGGTGAGATTGCATTTCAGGGTAGCATCCAGTCCGCACATCACCAGTGGAATTCCGGAAGAAAATACGATCTTCGCTGCTTCCGGATCTGCATAAATATTGAATTCCGCTGCCGGTGTGATGTTTCCGCCTTTCGCCGCGCCGCCCATAAATACGATCTGGCGGATCTTCTCCTTCACCTCCGGAAAAATCCTCAAAAGCAATGCAAGGTTGGTCATTGGTGCTGTCTCGATCACCGTTACCTGTTCACCTTCCGGAAGGTCATTCAGAATATCACGGATAAAAAGCACTGCATTGTCTGATGCGAGCTCTTTTTTTGTCTCCGGCAGAACACAGTGGCCAAGGCCTGTCTCTCCGTGGAATTCTTCTGCATGAAGCGGCTCTTTTACAAGAGGGCGCTCCTGGCCTTTTGCCACAGGAACTTTCAGTCCGTAAAAATCTGCCAGTTCCAGTGCATTCTTCGTTACTTTATCAATGGTAGCGTTTCCTGCAAATGTTGTTATCGCAAGAAGCTCCAATTCGTCCTGATGTGCCGCCGCATAAGCCAGCGCAATGCCGTCATCAATTCCCGGATCGCAGTCCATAATAACCTTGATTCTATCTCCCATATGTTCACCTCTGTAAAAACTCTTTCCCCAATTTATAGTATTACCGAATTTCCGCTGTTTACCTGTTCCAAGTATAACAGAGTGGGGAAAAGGTGTAAAGATATTCAAAAGGTACGTCTGAAGTGCGGCATCTCGATTCCGCTGCGCTGCATCTCGATGTCGGGCGTCCGCCCTATACAGGTATGTAGAAAGCCCAGCTTATGTGCGAGCACAACACTGGGCTTTCTACATACCTGTGCACTTCAGACTGGAACGCAAAAAACCCCTCTGCCGGGGTTGGCAGAGGGGTGAAAAAAAGGGGGTTTATATTAAACAAATGCAATATGACATTTGGAATCTTCATATCCGTTTGGGTTGTTCCGGATATTGCTGCTATGACATCATCCCGTCACCTGGGGCTTACAGCCTTAAGATGGGGGCTTCCTCTATTAGATCAGTCAATTGCAATAAATTTCTTCTCTTCTACTTCTTTCTTGGTCTCTTCTTTCGGGAATGTTACGTGAAGGATTCCGTTCTCATATTTCGCATGGATATCTTCATGTTTAATATTTGGTCCTACATAAAAGCTTCTGTTGCAGGTTCCTGTATAACGCTCTCTGCGAACATATTTGCCTTTCTCATCCTTCTCATCTTTCTTCTCTTCTCTGGTTGCCTGGATGTTCAGATAACCATCCTTCAGCTGGATCTTCACATCTTCTTTCTTAAATCCCGGAAGATCGATCTCCAGTTCATAATTACCATCTACATCACGGATATCTGTCTTCATCATATCCTTCACCTGAGGATAAGCATTGGCAGCTGCCTGACGGCCTGCAGGATATCCCATAAAATCATCAAATAAATCTTCTCCGAAAATACTTGGCATTAACATAACTCATTCCTCCTGATCTATATTCGCTGCGTATTATGCAGGCGTTTTTAATTTACTGTTTCTGAAAACTCTGTAAGAACTTTCTCCGGAAGATTTCTTTTTCTCTCTTCCTTTGTTCTGTATGTACTATAACACACATTATTAGCACTGTCAAGATGTGAGTGCTAATATTTTTGTTATTTTTTTGCAAACCCTTTAAAATCAATGGTTTGCAGTATCTTATTTCTTTTGAAATTGTGATTTTTTCTGTTTTGACACCAATTTGACACCAATTTCTCTTTTTGTGGTGTCAAGCATTTAACACCATACTATCTAGTCTTGCAATCTCATTTTCAATCCTTGTCAGCTCTCCAATATGGTTGTACACTTCCATTGTTACATCTATATAAGCGTGTCCCATAATATATTGAAGAACTTTTACGTCCATACGGCACTCTGCCATTCTGGTACAGGCTGTGTGACGCATTACATGAGCTGAAAACTTCGGTAACAACTCTGCTTTCCTAACAAGAATACTGCAACGAACAGAAGCAACAGCCAACCGATACAGAAATGATAGACCAGTGATTTGTCACTGGCACGAATCCTGTTACCTTTGAATTTCCTAATTTTCATAAAAACTCCTTTCTTCGGGCATAAGAAAAGCAGTCAATCATGTCGACTAACTGCTTTGTGAATGTTGCAAAATATAATCATAAATATGTATTTCATTGCTGTTATATTAAGGTTGTACATATAATGCCAATTACACCTATAGCTAAAAATACCAGTCCCACACCTGCTGATTTTTTTCGCTTTTCTAATTCTTTTGCATTATTTTCACTCATATTTATAATAGGATATTTTCTTCTTCCAATTAAATACATAAGTAAACCACTTGAATTATTTCCATTCATTGCGAAAACTCCCCAAAATTTAGGGTGCTTTAATCCTCTGGCTGTTGCGTCTATCACAGTCATCTGATAAATTTGAAATACGACACAAAACGCTCCTACAAGTGCAACTGCACCACAAATTACCGCTAAAACTATATTCAAGTTCATAAGATAGTCCTCCTTATAATTTTTTGATTATTTGGTAAAGTAATGCTGATGAAGTGATAACCATAAGACAAAATACTCCAACTAAGAAATAACGGTTATCTGGGATAAACGTATTTAATGTTATCAGCAATGCTACGACAATAATATTTACAATGATTGCCCATATCATTTTTTGGTTGCTTCTTACAACATTTGTGCTTTCTTCTAAATGTTCAATCATTTTTTCATCACCCTTTAGCAAATCGTCAAGACTTATAGAGTATAGATTGCTCAACTCAATTACACTAATAATGTCTGGGTAAGATTTTTCGTTTTCCCAATTTGAAATTGTCTGCCTTGATACATTGATTTTTTCTGCAACATTTTCTTGTGTCATTCCAGACTGTACTCGTGCATTTTTTAGTTTTTTCCCTATTTCCATATTCCGATTGCTCCTTTCGATGACATTGTCATATATGAACTTCCAAATGTCTAGCCAATATCTTCGACAAAGCCTTTTTTCTCTTGTCAAAATTGTTTTACATAGCTTAAATACGGCTCTATTGGCTAATTATACTGTAGTTTCAACACAAAAACTATAACAATTTATTTCTTCGGCTGTCCTTGTGGCAAACGATTTTGCGGACTATCTATGTTATGATTTTCCTTACTCTTTAATACAATATCATCTGCCTTTACATACCAGTCCACATCTGCGCCACGATAATTTGCATTTGCCACTGTATCCACAACAGGATTGATAAGTTTTACTTTCTGCTCCGGCAAGAAATGTTTTTCGCCAGCTTTGGCAGGAAGTACCACGACAACATCATCGGCTCTCTGTACATCGGAATACAGGTTATGGAACGTGGATTTAATAGAACCGTCATTCATAATTTGTTCAATGTAACCGACACGTTCTGCTGACTCCATCCAGTATTGATTGCCGGAAGCATGAACCGCAGTTACAGGTAATGCGGTAAGAATCGTTGCAAGAGCAAGCGTCCCTGTCAGCAATCGCTTTACTAGCTTATTCATATTTCTCGTTTCTCCTTTCGATTTTGGGTATGAAAAAAGACGCTCTATGAAGAACGTCTAAAAATAGAAAAGGAACGCAAAAAATATAGTCTATAAAAATATTTAATTTTTCTCTCTGGTGTGCTATCTGACGCCAATTTTGACACCAAATTTCTGAAAAATGATGATTTTTGATGAACAACTACAATTTCTTAAAATCCGTGAATCCCTTGCAAACAGGGACTTACGGGCTTCTATGAAACTAGACAAAACCAACGTCACAATAACAAGAGGTGAGCGCTAATTTCACATTTCCCGTACATGGTGGCAGTTACTTTTTCATTCAACCTCTTCACATTTTCCCTTCACATTCTTCTCCACAGATCTGACTGTTTTTTAACGCTATTATATAACTTCAGATTTTTCTTCCGAATCAGTACGGTGAATCTGTCGAATAATACATCTGATCGATACCGGGACGGTAATAAGGCAGGCTACCGCACCAGATAGCATGACTGCAACATCCTGGAATAGGAACTGGGAATTAAGAATGATCTCCAGGGTATATTGCTGTGTCTGAATGTATGAAAACAATAAAATAGTTCCTCCAAGATAAGCAAACAGCAGCGTATTTACCGTTGTACCGATAATTTCTTTCCCAACCTGATAGCCGGAAGCTGTAAGTTCTTTCGCTGTCAGACCGTTTTTATGAGTCCAGACTTCATATACAGAAGATGTTACAGATAATGCTGTATCGATAACAGCCCCAAGAGTACTGAAAACAGTTACAAATATTCCTACATGAAGCATGTTAATATGAAGGTCCGTACTGTAATAATACATAAAATCGTCTTCCGAAATCTGCAGCTCATTTAACCCGTAACTTCCTGATCTCCATGTAATAATATAAATAGGAATAAACAAAAGTAACATTACCAGCAGTGTAGCCAGAAAAGCCGCCCGCGTCTTTGGATTATTTCCGTTCTGATAAAACAGAGAAATATAACAGACACCTGCACCTGCCACCAATATCAGGAGCAGTACAGGAAAACCGGCAGACATCAGCATAATTGAAAAAAACAAAATTACAATATTCCCCGCCAATGTCATAATTGACATGGCTCCACGCTCTCCGCCAATCAAGATCACCAGAAAAATTAAAATCAATGCAAGAAAAATGATCATTCTCTGACACCCCTTTTCCGTGATGGTATTTTCATAATCACTGAAGCAATAAAAACAGATACCGGTATTGCCAGTACAATTCCAATACTTTCTATCAGAAAACGACAGATATCATATGGAATGTGGTATCTCACGATCGTTACAAAGCTTATATCATTATTCATCTTAAGTATGAACATGGGAATCATGCCGCTTGCCAGAACAAACAGCAGTACATTTATCATGGTTCCCATAATATCATATCCGATCTCACGACCGGAATGTATCAGTCTTCTCAGAGAAACCGATGGATTTTTCCGCACGATCTCTCCTACTGCTGCGCTGATCGTCACCGTCACATCCATAATTGCACCAAGTCCTGTCAGCATAATATCTGCCCAGAATATATCTGCTGAATTGCCTGTACTTCCAAGATATTCCAGATTGGAATAATCCAGATCTCCGTACATATAAATAGAAAATTCAAACAATGCCATGATCAGAAACAGAACACACAGTGTCGAAAGAACTGAGGAAAATGTTTTTCTGTGAATTCCATTTAAGCAGATCAATGTAGTCAGTGAAAAAAGAACTGCGATGACATTACAGATATTTAAAATATTTTTCCCCTCTGTAAAAGCCTGAAATCCATACGCAAATATGACCGTATTCAGTATCAGTGATATTATCGTGTAAAATCCCTGCTTTCCTGTAATGCAGATCAGAAGAAAAAATAATCCTCCTGCCAATAAGGCCAGATACCCATCCCTTTTTACAGAGCGTATCGTTTTTCCGGGGCTTTCCTTTGAACCGCTTAAAAGAACGGTGTCTCCTTTATGATATTTCTTGGTCTGAACCTGAGAAGATGTATATTCATTAGAGACCGTTATTTTTTCCCCTTTATGCGAACCGTTTAATATCCGTGCTGTAATCTTCTGAGTATAGTAATATTCTTTTGAGCCTCTGGTTCCTTCTCTGCTCAGAGTCTGTTTTTCTGTTACAGAACATATTTTTGCCAGCGGTGTATGATAAAATCGGGAATTACAGCAGGTAAACAGAACAAAAATAATATATATACCGGCTAAAAGATATTTTTTGTGAAATACGCAGGATTTCATTAACTTCATTCCCCCTGTAGAAATATTGCAATCGTAAATGCACTGACCTATTGCTTTTTATCGAAGTAACATTGTACGCTTTTTGAAAGTATCGGTCAATATAAGGTATACAAAAAAACAGCAGCAGAACCGTTTTCACAATTCTGCTGCTGCCCCATAATTATTTTAGCAAATACCTGACTCCAAAAAAGCCATTATTTACAAAGCTCAGAAAATGCATCTGCAACAAACTGAACCTTGGTTCCGATGATAACCTGTACAGAAGTTTTTCCAGGTTTGATCACGCCTGCAACACCTGCAGATTTGATTACTTTATCATTTACAGCTGTAATATCCTTAACCTCAAGTCTCAGTCTTGTGATGCAGTTATCAATGCTTGTGATGTTCTCTTTTCCGCCACAGCCTTCAAGGATTTTTGCGGCAATAGCAGTATAATCATCATTTGCAAGTAATATGTTTTTCGCAGCCTCTTAACGCAAATAAAACTATCCTGTCAGGTACAAAGCTTCTCAACTTTGCAATTTGTTCAGGATAGTTTTATTTATTGAAAAAAATATTTAATTTTCGTCAGATATATTTTTATCTGATAATCCTGATCTGGCACGCCTCCATGGCTTTCAGTGCATTCTCATGACTCTCCGGTGTTACGCCAGCGCAGCATGTGGCATCAACACAGATCGGCACTTCCGGAAGGGATGCCTTGATCAGAAGAGCATTGGAGATCACACAGATGTCTGTGCAAAGTCCCACAAGAGTAATGCTTCCGATTCCCTGGTCTTCATTAAGTGTAACCAGTTCGCCCACCAGATCTGTTGAGCCGAAAGTCTCTTTGTCGATCGGCTCTGTTTTTCTCAGTGCATCCAACTCTTTTCGGATCTGCCAGCCTTCTGTATCACGGATACAATGCTTAACCGGAAGGTTTTTCCCCTCCTGTGTTTCCAGATAATATGTCTCATGAGTATCCCTTGTGAAAAATACCTCTCCGTCAAAATTGCGGATCTTCTCTTCTACCTTCGGTACGATCGCAACCGCTTCCTTTGTGCCGAGGGCACCGTCGATAAAATCATTCTGCATATCTACTACGATAAGAATTTTTTTCATTTCCTGTCACCTCCCAATAAATTTCCTGAAAAACTCACACTCATCATCATTGCATCTCTTTGCATCCTCAGATCTCATATTGAGATGGAAAACATGCATCAGCTTCTCCTTCGGACTGCTGTATTCATGAAGCTCACAGAATACATTTTTCTCTTTCAGTTTCCCATACATATATGGTGCCTGTTTGCGTAAGAAATCACCTTCTGCAGTCATAACATATGCAGGCGGGAATTGATCTGTTATGTACAGATCAGAAGATATCCTTTTTAATTCTTCCGGAGTTCCTTTTCCCGGAAGATATTCCTCCATAAGCTGCCTGGTCATATCACTTGTATCTTCCATGTTATACTGACCGCAGTTTAATGCCACAGCCTTTATCTTCAGTCCTTCCGGTACCTGGAAATCATATTCTTTTGCATACTCTGCATTCGTACAGATATCTGCATACAGTGAAAGAATCTGTCCACCGGCAGAATCGCCCACTGCAAAAAGATTCGCCACGTCCATGCCATATTTATCTTTATTATCAAGAATCCATGCAAAAACACTGTTCGTATCTTCCATAGGTGCCGGAAACTGATACTCCGGTGCCAGCCGGTAAGTGAAATTAACCACTGCAAACCCTCTCTGCGCAATACTCATACAATAATACTGATACAGCTCTTTATCACCATATACCCAGCCGCCACCATGTACGCTGACGATCACCGGCAGATTTCCCTCTGTATCCTTCGGACGATATACATCCAGCACCTGCATGGCTGAATCTTTTCCATAAGCAATATCTTTATATCGGATCACATCATCCGGAGCTGTCAGACCTGCATCGCGGATATCATCGCCTTTTTTTGAATTCCCGCCTTATTATGCTGCTCATTTTTTCCATTTTCGACACCTCTTTCATTTTTTTCTTAAGTATACCACAAAAAAAAGCCCTGCTCTCAAGTCTGGCAGCTTCTGATTTTCTTTTGCGCACATTCTTGATTGCAGGACATTTTCATTTTTTATTTAATTGTAGCCGTAGAGATTATTTACCTTCAGCGATATCCTTTGTGATCTTCAGGAATTTATCGATATCGTCTGTTCCATGGCAGTGCAGCGGAGAAACACGAAGTGCACCTTCAAGACCAAGAGTCTCAACAATACGTTTGGAATACGGACTGCTCTTTACACGCTCGAACAGCGTAACACCATGCTCAAGATATCTTCTTGCACACTCTGCAAATTCAATACCATCAATACCCATGGCAACGATCAGATCCTTATAAGTAAGATCCTCCATATCCACATAAACCTGAACACCCGGAATATGACGAAGACCCGGAACCTTATCGGTACCTTCCAGCATACGGTACAGAAGCGCTCTCTCCTGAAGATGAATGTGATTCATACCCTCAACAAAAAGTTCACGCTTATTATATTTCTGTGCAGAATCGCCCAGGAAATGCTTACCGATACTGCAAACATAATCAATAACCGCCATCATAGCCGCAAAGTTAGCCGGAGCCGGTGTACCAAGAGCCCATACATTATCATCCTTGCATGTCAGTTTGATATGTGGCATTACAGCAACACGGTCAGAAACATAAGCATAACCGCAGCCACGAACACCAAAGAACTTATATGGTGCAAAGTTGCACACATCCACATCCCAGTCCTCAACATCGATCACTGCATGAGGAGCATGCTGAACTGCATCACTGACAACATAAATATCCGGGTTGATCTCTTTTGCACGACGTGCGATTTCCTTGATATCCATGATATTACCGGAAATATTGGAAGCAGCCATAATACTGAGAAGAACAGTATCCTTATCCACATACTTCATGATCTCATCCGGATCAAGACCACCAGTCACCTTATTAGCCGGAACCTCACGGAACTCCCTGCCAGTCTTCTTGCAGTAATACTCAACCGCATCGTGGGCAGATGGATGCTCCAGAGCAGAAGTAACCGCATTTTTACCCCAGTCAACACCTTCCATAATCGTACCAACTGCATGAAACATAGTCTGGGAAGCAGTCAGCTCAGTGATAAGCGCACCACTCTTTGCACCAAAAATAACCTCAAGGATCTCCTTAGTACCATTCTTAACATAATCTGCCAGATCAAAACCTCTGCCGCGGGCACGCTCCGGACAATCCGGGAACTCCTCGATAGCAGCCTTAGCCTCAACAGCCCTCTTAAGTCTCAGCGAACCACCAGAGTTCTCAAAAAAAAGTCTCGCACCATACTGCGGATCCTTATCTGCATAATAAAACTGAGATTTCAGCTTCTTCTGATATGTATCTGAAAATAAAACGCCATGATTAAATTCCATAATGATTTCCTCTCCTTCATCACATAAGCCCCGGATTTCCCGGATAATCAACTGTTCATGAACACTCTCATTTCATACGACCGTGTTCATTATATATCTCTCATCAGAAGATAGCATAACACATTTACAAATAGTTATAAAATGAATAATGTAACTGTATTATATTAACATTGTTTATATTTTAACACAGCATAGCGCTGATAGCTCATCCAACTCCCGAGCAGCCACACTACCCTACCGCCCTGAAAAGCCAGCCCGTGAGGCGTGTGCTGCCTGTCGCCGGAC
>ENA-OOXA01000679-OOXA01000679.1-human-gut-metagenome-genome-assembly--contig:-NODE-679-length-22680-cov-2.180773_pt1 | contig 22680 bp, 16 predicted proteins | sample MGYA00241581_ERZ501331 | MGnify/ENA primary metagenome ERZ501331 (study PRJEB25962, sample SAMEA2042982) | human gut metagenome | biome: human gut; feature: human-associated habitat; material: faeces...
AACAACGGCTGCCGAAGAGAAGTTAAGCGAAGAAGAAACAACGACAGCTGAGGAAGAAACAACACAGGAGGCAACACTGCCCGAAGTGCAGACGACAACGGCGGCAGCACCGCAGACAGACGGTGAAGGAGAATATCCGGGATGCAAAAAAGTGTATCTGACATTTGATGACGGTCCAAGTCCGAATACAACCAGAATTTTAGATATTCTGGACCAGTATGGTGTCAAAGCAACATTTTTTACAATCTGCAGTCCGGGAGAAGAAAATGAAGAAAGCTTAAAACGGATTGTTTCAAGCGGCAATACGCTGGCAATTCACTCTGTTTCTCATGAGTATTCACAGGTGTATGCATCTATTGACAGCTTTAAAGAAGATGTTTTAGACATGCAGCAGTGGTTATATGAGCAGACCGGCGTGACAACGTGGTTTTACAGATTTCCGGGCGGTTCAAGCAATAAAGTAGCCAACTGCGATATTTCAGACTGTATCAATTTTTTGAATGAACAGGGATTTGTATACTTTGACTGGAATGTCAGTTCAGGGGATGCCAGTGCAAAATGTGTGGATAAGGATACCATTGTACAGAATGTCCTGTCTGAAATCGGAAGCCGTGAAGAATATGTGGTACTGATGCACGATGCTGGTGCAAAGACAACAACGGTGGAAGCACTGCCGGAAATTATCGAGTATTTACAGGCAAATGACTATATGATTCTTCCGATAACGGCAAATACAAAGCCGGTTCAGCACCGTCATTCATAATCGGGATTCTGCCTGCGTAGAATATAGTAAGTCTATACAGGCATGGAAATCCGGATGAATCAGGAAAATGAAAAAGCCATTATGCAGCTGCTCTTAGAAAAGCAGTATATTACGTATGAGGAGTGGTTTATGGCAGTGCAGTACATCGAAAGCGGTGCAGACAATGAGTGAGGAAAAAGTATTGTCTGGAATGCGTTGTGCCATTTACAACCGGTGTTCTACAACAGAGGAGGCACAAAACCGTGCCATTGAAACACAGGCGGCAGAGTCTGTGGAAATCGTACAGGCATTAGGCGGAGTAATCTGCTGTCAGTATATTGAACAGGAAAGCGGAACAACAACGAAAAAAAGAACGCAATATGCCAGTCTTATGGCGGATGTGCAGCAGGAGCGGATTGACTGCATTGTAATTAAGTCAATTGACCGTCTGATGCGCAACGCCGGGGACTGGCATGAATTTATTCAGCACATTACAGCACATCATGTCAGACTGTATCTGTATCTGGAAAGAAAGTTTTATGAGCCGCAGGATGCGTTTCTTTCCGGTATCAAAGCGCTCATTGCAGAGCAGTATTCCAGAGAATTAAGCCAGAAGGTTAATAATGCCCATAAAAGGCGGCAAAAGAAAATAGACGGGAAACTAACCGTCAACAATAATGTTTACGGCTACAGAAAAGAAAAAGACGGTTATAGAATAGAAGAAACGGAAGCCGTGTATATCCGCAGAATCTATGCGATGTCCGCAGGCGGTGCAGGCGGCAGGAAAATTGCAAAGGAATTGTATGCGATGGGCATGAGAAACCGCAAAAACGGTGCGGTCAGTGATGTGACCGTAAGACGCCTGATTCAGAATCCACTGTATAAGGGAACAGCTGTAATGCATAAAACGCATTATGATTTTGAATTAAAAAAACAGTGCTGCCTGCCAAAGGAGCAGTGGATTTATCATGAAAACAGAATCCCTGCAATCGTGAGCGAAAAGCTGTGGCAGGCGGCAAATGATGCGTTAAATGCCCGGAAAAGCAAAAGTCAGGCAAAAGAACAAAAAGAAAGAAGCCCGCTGCCGCAGCACTGTCTTAAAATCGTCTGCGGAAAATGCGGATGTGCGTACTGCAAAAGAACAGGAAGTGCAGGAAATGTGTATTGGATGTGCGGCAGACAGCTTGAGAAAAATCCGGATGGCACAGTCTGTAAAAATATCACAGTTTATGAGAAAGAACTGGAACCGCTTTTGTGGGAGCAGTTTCAAAAAGAAGATATGGAAAGCATAAAAACGCAGACGGAAAACGGCCTTTTATTGCTGGAAAAAGTTTTAAAAAAGAACCCGTGCAGTAAAGACTTTTGCATGGAATATGGGCGGTTACGGGAAAAGAAAAAGAACCTGCTTCAAAAGTATATGGACGGGATTGTGAGTGACAGTGATTATAAACTGGCATCGGAAATGCTGGCACAGCAGATAAATCAGATGACAGAGCAGGAAAAACGAAACGATACGGCAAAGCCCGGGCAGCGGCTTTTTGCTATCCGTCAGTATCTGTATTCAGAAGAAGGTCAGGAAGCCGTCCGTCAGGCGGTGGTACAAAATACGCTGTCTGAAATAACCGTTTATCCCGACAACCGCCTGTGTGTCTGCTACCGGACAGGAGCGTGCCGGATGATGCCTTACCGTCATATCCATGCCAAAATGAAAAAAAGGCAGGAGAGTATTCAAAAGATAGAACAGCTTTTTTTAAGCCAAAATCGGCTGACCACAGCGGAAATTGCAGAATATACAGGGTATTCCCGGGGAAATATCCTGCAAAAGTTAAAAGAATTAAAACAGCAGGGCAGAATCCGGTATGTCAGCATGGGCAAAAATGGAGGCTGTTGGGAGGATGTAAGTACAGGAATACATCAGGATAAACAGACAAAGAAAACAGACGGGCAGATATAGAGAAACGTATAAAGACAAGTATATAACAGACGGAGGGAATCATACATAAACAGCTGTAATCCTGCATTTATTGAGTGGGGACGGCGGGTTGGCAATGAACGGTTTTATGAGTATTTAAGCAAGCTGGGGATTCTGGGAAAGACTGGAATTGATCTGCCGGGTGAAGCTTCGACAATTATCCATAAAATTGAAAATGTGGGAGAAGTAGAGCTGGCAACAATGTCTTTCGGGCAGTCGTTTCAGATTACACCGGTTATCATGCTGCGTGCGGCGGCGGCAATTGTCAACGGCGGCAAACTGGTGACACCACATTTTGCGGTAAAGGCGGCAGGCGCAGACGGAGAAAACGTACAGGAATTCTGTTATGAAACCGTAACCGATGCCATTACAGAGGAAACGAGCAATACCATGAAAGACATTTTACGTCAGGTTGTTGAGGACGGCGGCGGAAAAAATGCGTACATTGAAGGCTTTTCCATTGGCGGGAAAACGGCAACCTCCCAAAAACTGCCGCGTGGTTCGGGAAAATACATCGCTTCCTTTGTCGGTTTTTCAAGTGTTGACAATCCGCGGGTGATTGCCATGTGCCTGATTGATGAACCGCAGGGCGTATATTACGGTGGTACAATCGCAGCACCCGTGATCCGGGAACTTTTTGAAAATATCCTTCCATACCTTGAAATATACCCGAATTGATAGTAAAATAAAATTTAATTGCAAAATGCAGGGAAAAAGGAGAAAAAGATGGAATTTTCGGGTAAAAAAGTGACAGTAGTAGGAACCGGAATCAGTGGAATCGGTGCAGTGGGACTGCTGAATGCAGTCGGTGCAGAAGTTGTGCTGTATGACGGAAACGAAAAGTTAAAGATAGAGGATATTGAAAAAAAATTAGGTACATACAAAGCAGAGATTGTTCTGGGAGAGCTGACAAAAGAATTAACGGACAGTTCGGATTTACTGGTTATCAGTCCGGGTGTGCCGATTGACAGCCCGGTTGTAAAAGCATTTGAAGCGGCAGGCGTGCCGGTATGGGGCGAAGTAGAGCTGGCTTATGCATTCGATAAAGGAAAAGTCCTTGCAATCACCGGAACAAATGGGAAGACAACGACAACAGCCCTTGTAGGACAGATTGTAGGAGCATATCATAAGGATACTTTCGTAGTCGGTAATATCGGAAATCCCTATACAACAGAGGTTTTAAAAAGTAACAAAGATTCTTATACCGTGGCGGAAATCAGCAGCTTCCAGCTGGAAACCGTGCATGAATTCCACCCGCTTGTGAGTGCCATTTTAAATATTACGCCGGATCATTTAAACCGCCATTATACGATGGACTGCTATGTGCAGACAAAGGAAAAGATTGCGATGAACCAGAAGGGGTCAGAGGTGTGCGTACTGAATTTTGACGATGATTACCTGCGGGAGTTCGGGGAGCATACAACAGCAAAGGTTGTGTGGTTTTCAAGATTTACAAAGCCGGACAGAGGCGCTTATATGGAAGGCGATATGATCTGCTATACAGACGGCATCCGGTCGCAGGAACTGCTGGATGTCCACGACATGAATCTGATTGGCGCACATAATTATGAAAATGTCATGGCGGCAGTATGCATTACAAAGGCAGCCGGTATCCCGGATGAAATTATTGTAGAACAGATTAAGCAGTTTAAGGCAGTGGAACACCGGATTGAATTTGTAACAGAAAAAAACGGCGTGCGCTATTACAATGATTCCAAGGGAACCAACCCGGAGGCGGCAGTCAAGGCGATTGAAGCGATGACAAGACCGACGGTTTTAATCGGCGGCGGATATGATAAAGGCTCAGAATTTGATTTATATGTCAAAGCATTTAAAGATCGTGTCAAGCTTCTGGTATTAATCGGACAGACCAGTGACAAAATTGAAGCAACGGCTAAAAAGTACGGCTTTACCAATATCATTAAGGCAGAGTCCTTAAAAGAAGTTGTGGATATCTGTGCGGAAAATGCCAAAGACGGCGATGCCGTACTGCTTTCACCAGCATGTGCAAGCTGGGGAATGTTTGATAACTATGAACAGCGCGGCAGACTGTTTAAAGAATATGTAAATGCCCTTTAAAGGTAAAATGCCTGCGGAAATGAGGAGAATGCGAAAATCCATAAATCAAAGATTTTCGCATATCACTTTGTGCCGCAGGCGTCACAAAGTAATTTTTTATCGCAGAGCCAAATAGAATTTGGCTCGCGGTTCTTCCGGCATTAAAATGCCTGCAGAAATGAGGTGAGGTATGGCAAGAAAGGTAAAAAAGATGTCCAATAAAAGGTATTTTGATTATAGCCTTTTATTTGTCATTATATTTATTGTTGGATTCGGACTGGTGATGATTTACAGTACCAGTTCTTACACGGCACAGATGGAATACGGCAGTTCGGAGTACTATTTTAAAAAACAGCTGATTTTTGATGTGCTGGGCTTTATTATGATGTATATTATGTACCGGTTAGACTACCATGTTTTAAGGAAAATCGCACCGGCGTTTTTTGCACTGTCGCTGTTATTGATTCTGGCGCTGATTCCGTTTGGTAAAACTGCCAACGGTGCAACGCGCTGGATTCGTTTCGGTCCGATTGGCGTGCAGCCTGCGGATGTGTCAAAGACGGCCGTGATTATTATGCTGTCTGCGGCAGTATGTGCGGCAGGGTCAAAGATTAAAAGCCTGTGGTATAATTTCTTTTTATTTGTACTGATTGCAGGACTTGAAGCAATCCTGATTATGGTGATTTCCAGCAATATGAGTAGTGCGCTGATTATTCTGGCAATCGCTTTCGTCATGATTTTTGTGGCGTATCCGAAATACAAATTTTTCGTGGTACTCGCAGGACTTGGCGCGGGCGGTGTGGCAGCGTTATATAACTGGCTGCTCGGCATTGCGCATCAGGGCATGACAGAAAACTTCCGTATGAACCGTCTGCTCATGTGGATTCAGCCGGAAAATTACTCCAGTGGAATCGGCTACCAGACCGTGCAGGGACTTTATGCAATCGGTTCGGGCGGACTGTTTGGAAAAGGACTCGGAAAGAGTCTGCAAAAGCTGGGTTTTATCCCGGAATCACAAAACGATATGATATTTTCCATTATCTGTGAAGAACTCGGACTGTTCGGGGCAATGTGCATTATTTTAGTATTTGCACTAATGCTGTGGCGGATTATCCACATTGCGCAGAATGCACCAGACTTATTCGGTACAATGCTGGCAGCAGGGGTATTTGCCCATGTAGCGGTACAGGTGGTATTAAATATTGCCGTTGTAACCAACTTTATCCCGAATACCGGTGTTTCACTGCCGTTTATCAGCTACGGCGGTACGGCAAGTTTCTTCTTGCTGCTGGAAATGGGGATTGTCTTAAATATTTCAAGTAAAATACGGTTAGAAAGATAGCAACCTCCCGGAGTCTGGCGAATATAATAAAATATAGCTTCTCCGGGGGTTTTTATTTTGGGAAAAATCGTAATAAATGGCGGAAAACGGCTGTTTGGCAGTGTATGTATCCACGGTGCGAAAAATGCAGTGCTTCCGGTGATGGCGGCATCCCTGATGAATGAGGGCGTTACGGTAATACGGGGCTGTCCCGATATTGCCGATGTACGTGCAATGTGTGGGATTTTAAACCATCTGCACTGTAAGACGGATTTCAAAAAAGGATGCCTTGTCATTGATACAAGCATGGCAGAGTACGAGGAAATTAAAGCAGAGGACACAAAGCAGCTCAGGGCATCTTCCGTGTTAATGGGACCGGTGCTGACACGTTTCGGGAAAGTAAGGCTTGCTTATCCGGGCGGGTGCAGCATCGGAAGCCGTCCGTTAGACATTCATCTGCATGCCCTCAAATGCCTTGGAGCATCATGGAGCGTGTCAGAAGATTTTATTGAAATGGAAACAACGGGACTTCACCCGTCAGAAATCACCCTGCGCTTTCCAAGTGTGGGTGCAACAGAGAATGCCCTGATGGCAGCAGCGGCACAGTGTGGAACGACTGTGCTTTACAATGCGGCAAAGGAACCGGAAATTGAAAGCCTGTGCGCCTATCTTGAAAAGTGTGGTGCAGTGATTACCGGTGCAGGGACAGAGTGCATCCGGGTACGTGGAAAAGGCGTTTTACAGTCCGCAGAATTTTTTGCAAAGCCGGATCGTATTGTTGCCGGAACCTATATGGCGGCGGTAGCTGCCTGTGGTGGCAGTGTTTACTTACAGGGTGTGACACCGTCACTGTGCCGCGGATTTTTGGATGTATTTACCGGAATGGGCATGGATATCCGTATGGAGGGAGAAGCCATGCTGGTGCAGATGTATCACCGTCCGGTGAATCTTCATAAGATATGTACCGGTGCTTACCCGGATTTTCCGACGGATATGCAGTCCATGGTTCTTTCTGTGGCAAGTGTGGGCGAGGGCACTTTGATTTTAAAAGAACAGATTTTTGAAAACCGTTTTAAGACTGTGCCATGGCTCAAAAAAATGGGTGCGGATATTACACTGTCCGGGGACAGCGTGCTTGTAAAAGGCGTAGAAACGCTGAAGGGAAGCGAAGTATACGGAGAAGATTTAAGAGGAACGGCGGCACTTATCACAGCTGGACTGGCAGCACAGGAAACAACGGTTATTCATGATGCAGACTATATTTTGCGCGGGTATATGGATTTATGTGAAAATTTAAAAGGACTTGGAGCAGAGATTGAATGGGAAAACAGTTAGGCAGAAAAAACAATAAAAGAAAATTAAAATGGATACTGGCGGGGATTGTCATTGCGCTGCTGCTGGCAGGAGGTGGCATTTATGCGGGTTTTATGGTAACGGATATTACTTATACCGGCAATAAGCATTATACGCAGCAGCAGATGACAGAGTGCATTTTTGGAACAGAACATCCCAATGCGCTGATTTATACGCTGTTTGGCAAAAAGAATAAAAATATTCCGTTTATACAGAAATATGATGTGGAAGTGACATGGCCCAATAAAATGAACGTTGCAGTTTATGAAAAAGCGATTGTCGGTTATATCAGCTACATGGGCTGTAATATGTATTTTGATAAAGACGGGATTGTAGTGGAGAGTTCTTCGGAAAATTATGAAGATGTACCGCAGATTACGGGACTGGATTTTAAGTCGATTGTACTGGATGCCAAACTCGAGGTCGGTAACGATGCGGTCTTTTCACAGATTCTGGAACTGACACAGGCATTTGATAAATACCAGCTGGGCGTAAAAAAGGTGTATTTTGATTCTTCGTATAATGTCAGTCTTTATATGGGGAATGTAAAGGTTATGCTTGGCAGTGCCGCAGACTGCAATGATAAGCTGTATGCATTAAAACAGGTGTCAGAAAAGCTTACCGGAATGAAAGGAACGCTTCATCTTGAAAATTATGACGGAACAACTGCTTCTATTATTTTTAAGAAAGAAAATTAGAAAAAGCTATTGCTATTTTGCAACAAAAATTATAGAATAAGTCATAGTGCAGAAATGCGAAAGTATGTTAGGAGGCAGGTACCCTTGTTAGAGATTATGACAAACGAAGCAGATTCGGCAGCGAAGATTATCGTTGTCGGTGTTGGCGGCGCCGGTAATAATGCGGTCAACAGAATGATAGATGAAAATATCAGTGGTGTAGAATTTATTGGAATTAATACAGATAGTCAGGCATTGCAGTTATGCAAAGCGCCGACAGCCATTCAGATCGGTGAAAAGCTGACAAAGGGACTGGGTGCAGGTGCCCAGCCTGAGATTGGTGAAAAGGCAGCAGAGGAAAATGTAGAAGAACTGACACAGGCCATTAAAGGTGCCGATATGGTATTTGTTACCTGTGGTATGGGCGGCGGAACAGGAACCGGTGCAGCTCCGGTTGTTGCAAAGATTTCCAAGGAACTGGGAATCCTTACGGTCGGTGTTGTTACAAAGCCGTTTAAGTTTGAAGCCAGAACGCGTATGACCAATGCGCTGTCAGGAATTGAAAAATTAAAAGATAATGTAGATACACTGATTGTCATTCCGAATGACAAGCTTCTTGAAATCGTAGACAGAAGAACAACGATGCCGGATGCTTTAAAGAAAGCAGATGAAGTATTACAGCAGGCAGTGCAGGGTATTACGGATCTGATTAATGTACCGGGTCTTATCAATCTGGATTTTGCCGATGTCAAGACCGTTATGATTAACAAGGGTGTTGCCCATATCGGTATCGGTACGGCAACAGGTGATGACAAGGCAGTGGAAGCTGTAAAGCAGGCAGTTACAAGTCCGCTTCTTGAAACAACCATCGAAGGTGCTTCACACGTTATTATCAATATTTCAGGCGATATCAGCTTGATTGAAGCCAATGAAGCTGCAAGCTATGTTCAGGAACTCGCAGGTGAGAATGCCAATATTATTTTTGGTGCAATGTATGATGAAAGCTGTACGGATACGGCAACTATTACCGTTATTGCAACAGGTCTGGAAGATACGAATGTAAACAATGCGCTGGCAGGCTTCGGCGCAAAGGCAGCACAGGCTCCAAGACCGGCAGTAAAACCGGCTTATACATATTCAGGTGCACCGGCTGCGTCAGTGGACAAGCCTGCATCTGCGGTTAAACCGGCAGCACCGGTTGCTCCGCTTCCGGGCTTAAAGCCTGCGGCACCGGTAACAAGCAGTGTAAAGGAAAAGGGTATTAATATCCCGACATTTTTACAGAAAAAAGACCGATAATAAAATTTGGTGAATCAGAGAGATACTTTCATGAAAATTGAAGGTATCTCTTATTTTTTTGAAATATTTTCCTTTTAACGCAAAAACGACAAAATTCGCAGGGCGAACAATCTATAATACGTTTTGGGAGGTGATAATTCAATCGTTATTTATCTGGATGTATTCTTCTGTATCAACTTTATAATGGATTTCATTGTGATTGCTGTAGTAAACAGCCTGTGCAGATATGCTGCCACATATCTGCGGATGATACTTTCCGCCACTTTTGGAGCAATGGGAGCCGTTATTGTATGTCTGGTACCGCAGGAATACAAATTCGCCGCAAATATAGTGACCTATATTTGTATTGGCATGGGTATGGTAAGAATCTGTGCAGGGAATGTTGCATTTGCGGAACTGATAAAAGGATTTTTTGCGCTGTATGCTGCTGCATTTATGCTGGGGGGTGTAATGCACGTTTTGTACTATTATACATATGCAGGATATATTATCAGACAGGTAATTGTGCGTGACAGGGAACTGATGGTATTTCTCGGAGTATCCTTTGGCTTTTTGCTGCTTTTATACAGGCAGCTGGTAAGAATTAAAGTGTATTCCGACAAACTGTGTCGTGTATGTTGTGTTTTAAGGGGGAGAAAGATTTATATAAAAGGGTTTGTGGATACGGGAAATGTTTTACAGGATCCGCTGTTTCACAGACCGGTGTGTATCGCGCAGAAAGACAGCTTTTTGGAAGTTCTTCATGAAATAAATGATTGCACGAAAGTAAAGTATCATGTAATTCCGTTCCGGTCACTGGGGTGTGACAGCGGAATGCTTGAGGTAATTACGGCAGATACCATGTACATATGCTACGGCAAAAAAGAAATACAGGTGGAAGATGCGCTGATTGGATTGACGGCGCAGACACTTTCATCAGACGGAGAATATGAATTTCTTGTGAATGCACAGCTTTTAAAGGGGTAAAACAGGAAAGTAAATGAGGAGGTTTTTATGGTAATCAAAGTATCTGTTCCGGATCGTTTTCAGTTTAAAATGGTTCCGACATTTAAAAACATGATGATGTTAAAGCAGGGAGACGTACATTATATCGGGGGAAGTGATGTGCTGCCTGCGCCGCTGGGAGCAGAAGAAGAAGCAAGGGCAATTGCAGGACTGGGAACGGGGAATGACCAGTTTGCAAAGTCACAGCTGATTGAACACAATTTAAGACTGGTGGTATACATTGCGAAAAAATTTGATAATACGGGTGTAGGCGTGGAGGATTTAATTTCGATTGGAACAATCGGATTGATTAAGGCAATCAACTCTTACAATCCTGAAAAAAATATCAAACTGGCAACATATGCTTCACGGTGCATTGAAAATGAAATTCTGATGTATCTGCGCAGAAACAGCAAGACCAAGGCGGAAGTATCCATTGACGAACCGCTCAACGTAGACTGGGACGGCAATGAACTGCTGTTATCGGATATTTTAGGTACGGAAGAAGACATTATTTATCGTGATTTAGAAGAAGAAGTGGAAAAAAGCATGTTAAATAAAGCAATCGGTAAATTATCCGAGAGGGAGCGGATTATTGTCGATTTGCGGTATGGACTCAGTTCCATGGACGGGGAGGAAAAGACACAGAAAGAGGTCGCTGACCTTTTGGGAATTTCGCAGTCTTACATTTCCCGGCTTGAGAAAAAAATAATGAAAAGACTGAAGAAAGAACTGGTAAAAAATTCGTAAATAGATATAGAGAGCCTGTCATGCAGAATGATTTTTTAAAATCAGAAGGTTATGGCAGGCTTTTTATCCATGTGCATTCTGAAGATAATGAAACTATCAGAAAGTGATTGACTTTTGCCGTAAATCCATGGAAAATAAAAACAGAGGAAAAAGGGGTATTGGGATGAAAAGAATAAAAAAAAGAAAAAGGTACAGGCTGAAAAGACCGGCTGTAGTGGTGTCCGGTGTGATTTGTGCAGTCTGTGCAGTGACTTTTGCCGGAAAAGCGGTCAGCGGTGTGGCAGAACAAAAAAAGCAGGCACAGGCGGCATATTATGAAGCGTATTACGAGGAAGAAGTCGATGACCGTCCGCTGGTGTGCATTGATGCCGGCCACGGCGGCAGTGACTGTGGAGCAGATTATGCAGGCACTTATGAAAAAGATGAAACACTGCTTATTGCCAGACTGGTAAAAAGACATTTAGAGAGTGTTGGTGTGAAAGTTTTGATGACAAGAGATGCTGATACCTATCTGGGACTTGATGAAAGGGTCGAAATATGTAATAATGCTTCGTGTGATGTTTTAGTATCTATCCATAGAAATCTTTATGAGGATGATCCATCCATAAACGGAGTTGAAACGTGGATTCATCATGAACTGCCGGAAGATGATGTATTTCTGGCAGAGGCGATTACAACGCGTTTAGATGCCATAGCAGGTATTAAAAGCCGCGGTGTCAAGGGCGGTTCGATGACGGATTCAGAGGAAGATTACAGGCTCAACCTCAACACCCGCTGTGTAAGCTGCCTTGTGGAACTGGGCTTTATGTCCAATGCAAATGACAACCGGCTGATTACCGAGAAGCCGGAAGAAACGGCGTCTGCGATTTCAGACGGGATTATGGAGTATTTAAACAGCCGGAAATAAAATGATAAGTGAGAGTAAAAATGGCGAAAATCAATCAGAAAAATATTAGAAATTTTTGTATTATAGCACATATTGACCACGGTAAGTCAACACTGGCAGACCGTATTATCGAAAAGACGGGACTGCTCACCAGCAGGGAAATGCAGGAGCAGGTACTCGATAACATGGATTTAGAAAGAGAACGCGGTATTACGATTAAAGCGCAGACCGTGCGTATTGTATACAAGGCAAATGATGGGGAAGAATACATTTTCAACCTTATTGACACACCGGGACATGTGGATTTTAACTACGAGGTGTCCAGAGCGCTTGCTGCCTGTGACGGAGCGATTCTTGTCGTAGATGCGGCACAGGGGATTGAGGCGCAGACCCTTGCAAATGTCTATCTGGCATTAGATCACGATTTGGACGTTTTTCCGGTTATTAATAAAATTGACCTGCCGAGTGCAGAGCCGCAGCGTGTTATTGATGAAATTGAAGATGTTATCGGTATTGAAGCACAGGATGCACCGCTGATTTCAGCGAAAAACGGTATTAATATTGAAGAAGTGTTAGAGCAGATTGTTACAAAGATTCCGGCGCCGACAGGCGATGAAAATGCGCCGTTACAGGCATTGATTTTTGACTCTTTGTATGATTCTTATAAGGGTGTTATTATTTTCTGCCGGATTAAAGAAGGAAAGGTAAAGCGTGGAACGAAAATCCGCATGATGGCGACAGGCGCTGTGGAAGAAGTCGTAGAGGTCGGTTATTTCGGTGCGGGTCAGTTTATTCCATGTGAAGAACTCTCCGCCGGTATGGTAGGCTATATTACGGCAAGCATTAAAAATGTTAAGGATACCCGTGTCGGTGATACGGTAACGGACAATGACAATCCGTGTGCCGAGCCGCTTCCAGGGTATAAAAAGGTCAATCCAATGGTGTACTGCGGACTGTATCCGGCAGATGGCGCCAAGTATCAGGATTTAAGAGAGGCACTTGAAAAATTGCAGTTAAATGATGCGTCCTTACAGTTTGAGCCGGAAACCTCGATTGCACTGGGATTCGGGTTCCGCTGTGGATTTTTAGGATTACTGCATTTAGAGATTATTCAGGAACGTCTGGAGCGTGAATACAATCTGGATTTAGTAACAACGGCGCCGGGTGTTATCTATAAGGTGCATAAGACAAACGGAGAGGTTATTGATTTGACGAATCCGTCCAATATGCCGGATCCGTCTGAAATTGAATATATGGAAGAACCGATGGTTTCTGCGGAAATCATGGTAACGACAGAATTTGTCGGACCGATTATGAAACTGTGTCAGGAGCGCCGCGGCATTTACAACGGCATGGAATACATTGAGCAGACCAGAGCCTTGTTAAAGTATGATCTGCCGTTAAATGAAATTATTTATGATTTCTTTGATGCCTTAAAGTCCCGTTCCAGAGGATATGCTTCCTTTGATTACGAGATGAAAGGCTATGAGCGTTCTTCTCTTGTGAAGCTGGATATCCTGATTAACAAAGAAGAAGTCGATGCGCTTTCATTTATCGTCTTTTCCGGCAATGCCGAAGAACGTGGTAGAAAGATGTGCGAAAAGTTAAAGCAGGAAATTCCGAGACAGCTCTTTGAAATTCCGATTCAGGCGGCTATCGGAAGCCGTGTTATCGCAAGAGAAACCGTAAAGGCAATGAGAAAAGATGTCCTTGCAAAATGTTATGGCGGTGATATTTCACGTAAGAAGAAGCTGCTTGAAAAGCAGAAGGAAGGAAAGAAACGTATGCGTCAGGTCGGAAACGTAGAGATTCCGCAGAAGGCATTTATGAGCGTTTTGAAATTAGACGAGGAATAGAAGATAACTGCATGAAAAAGACAGACAGTAACGAAAAAAGGGGCGGCATTTATATCCATATTCCGTTCTGTGTGCGCAAGTGTGCGTACTGCGATTTTTTGTCTGCACCGGCAGATGAAAAAACACAGGCGGAATATGTAAAGGCTTTGCAGACGGAGATTTATCAGACGGCGAAGCTGCTTTCGGAAAATCCGTATACGGTGGATACCGTGTTTTTTGGCGGTGGAACGCCGAGTATCCTCGCACCGGGACATGTCAAAGCACTGGCAGATACCCTGCGGGAAAGCTTTCCGTTTGCGGAAAATGCGGAAATTACGATAGAATGTAATCCTGGCACGCTCGATGAAGAAAAAGCGGCAGTGTACAGACAGGCAGGCATAAACCGGATCAGTTTCGGGTTACAGTCCGCCAATAACCGTGAATTAAAAATGCTGGGACGGATTCATACCATGGAAGAATTTGTGAAAAGCTATGAAACGGCAAGGGCGGCGGGCTTTGACAATATCAATATTGATTTAATGTCGGCACTGCCTGGTCAGACATTTGAAAGTTTTCTGCACACGCTGGATACGGTTCTTGCATTAAAGCCGGAGCATATCAGCATGTACAGTCTGATACTGGAAGAAGGCACGGCATTTTACGAACATTTAGACCGGTATCCGGCACTGCCCGATGAAGATACAGAACGTCAGATGTACGATACGGCGTGTCTGCGGCTTGCGGATAACGGTTACCACCAGTATGAAATCTCTAATTTTGCAAAAGAAGGAAAGGCATGCCGCCATAATCTTTCCTACTGGGAACGCAAAAATTATCTCGGCTTCGGGACAGGCGCGGCATCCCTGCTTTGCGAACAGCGCTACACCAATACGGACAGCCTTGCACTTTATATAGACACTATGGCGGAGCTGGAAGAAAAGAAAGAAGTCATAAGTAAGGCACTGGCGGCGGTACGCGCCGAACAGCATACACTTTCCGTACCGGAGCAGATGGAAGAAATGTTCTTTTTGGGACTGCGCAAAAACAGCGGCATTTCCGAGGCGGATTTTTTGGGAAAATTCGGAAAGACAGTAGATGATATTTATGCACAGGTGCTTGAAAAAAATCAGAAATTCGGTCTGCTGGTGCGTGAAAACGGCAGAATTTTTCTTACAAAGCGGGGCAGGGAAGTCAGCAACGTTGTAATGTCAGAATTTCTGCTGGATTAATCGGCGGCCGAACCGGCGCGGTGTTTCGCCCATAAATGTTTTGAATTCCCGCTGAAAATGTGCCTGGTCGGAATAGCCGATTTGCGTGATAAATTCGGAGTTATTGCGATGCGGGTCCTGAAAAATTTCATAAAGAGTATGGTGAAAGCGTAACATCCGGCAAAAGGTTTTCGGGCTGTATCCGAAATATTCCGTAAAAATGCGGCTGATATGGCGACAGGAATAGCCGGTACGCGCAGCCAGTTCGCTGACGGTGATATCGCCGTCAGCTTTTTTGATGCTCTGATGGATGAGTGTGGCGGCGGGCGGGCAGGCTGGTGTTTTTCCGGTTTTGTTTAATGCGGAAAGAAAACGCTGTATCCGCTCGGAAAAAGAAACCGTACCTGAAAAGATATCAGAATCAGACATGGAAATGGTCTGGAGCAGGTCAGCCGGAAAAGGAAACGGATGTCCCGGAAGCCGGTAATACAGACTTTCATCAAACCGCACACCAAAGCAGTATGAAAATCCGGAGAGTTTTAGTATCAACGGTTCATCAGCGGTGCGGATACAAAAAAGGCGGCAGCTGCCGTCAGGGCGCTGTCCGATAATCAATTCTGTATATGGTGATGCAACAAATTTTAAAGAAACATCGCCGCTGAATTCATAGCAGAATAAATCCGCCGGAGAAGAAAGCAGATGCTCGTTGGTAAGCAGGCTGTTTAAGGTTAAAAATACGTAAGGCTGAATGAGTGTGTATCCGGTGTGCATGTGAAAAACTCCAATCTGTAAAATTAATTTGTAAAAACGGATTTATAAAATTTGCTTTGCCGCCGTAGTGGGGAATCCTGTCCTGCAGTACGGAAAGCAAGTAAATATCCGCAAAAACTTAAAAATAGGTGGTGTATAAAAAAATAATAAAACAAAAATTAAAAAAATCAAGAGAAAATGTCCGATTTTTTCAATAATTATAAAATAAAGGCGGTATAATAAGCAACATAAATTGAACAGCGATGCACAAAGGCGTGTAACAGATTAGAAATAATCGGTTACACGTCTTTTTTTCGTATATGGGTAAAATTTCAAAAAACAGAAATTTTCGGTACGGAAAAAGGATTGCAGCTTCAATAATCCGGACAGGCTCGGATCCACCTGACCAGAAGACATGACAAAGAAGATGGAATTAAGGGAGGAAATGGTTATGGACTTTTCAGCAGTTAATACAGTATGGGTGCTGGTAGGCGCCGCACTGGTATTCTTTATGCAGGCAGGTTTCTGCATACTTGAATCCGGTCTTACAAGAGCAAAAAATGCCGGTAACATTATTATGAAGAACTTAATGGACTTTTGTATCGGTACTCCGATTTTCTGGATTATCGGTTTTGGTATTATGTTTGGATCATCCAGCGCAATATTTGGTGGAATTGATTTATTTACACGAGGTGATTACTCAGCAGTAACACCGGACGGTGTTCCATTTTACGCATTCTTCATTTTCCAGACAGTGTTCTGTGCAACAGCAGCAACAATCGTATCCGGAGCAATGGCAGAAAGAACAGATTTCAAAGCATACTGCATTTACAGTGCAATTATTTCACTGATTGTTTATCCGGTATCCGGTCACTGGATATGGGGCGGCGGCTGGTTATCAGAATTAGGCTTCCACGATTTCGCAGGTTCCTGTGCAGTACATATGGTAGGCGGTATGGCAGCTCTGATTGGTGCCGCAGTATTAGGACCTCGTATCGGTAAGTACGATAAGAACGGAAAGCCAAGAGCAATTCTTGGACACAATCTGACAATGGCAGCACTTGGTGTGTTTATCCTGTGGTTCTGCTGGTTTGGATTTAACGGTGGTTCAACCGTAGCAATGGAAGGTTTGACAAATGCAGCCGATGGTTCAGAAATGACAATGGGTGCGCTTGCAGGTTCAGTATTCTCTACAACAAATATGGCAGCCGTAGCAACCGTAACAACAATGTTATTTACATGGATCCGTTATAAGAAGCCGGATGTATCCATGTCATTAAACGGTACATTAGCAGGTCTTGTTATCGTAACAGCAAGTACAGACTGTATTGATATGTACGGTGCAGCCATTGAAGGTATCATCGCAGGTATCGCAGTTGTATTGGTAATCGAATTTATTGATAAAGTATGTAAGGTTGATGACCCGGTTGGTGCAGTCGGTGTTCATTTTGCAAATGGTTTACTCGGAACGATCTGTGTCGGACTTTTCTCAACAGGTCAGAACGGTGTTGGAGCAGGTCTTTTCTACGGCGGCGGATTTAAGCAGCTCGGTATCCAGCTTTTAGGTGTTGTTACAGTCTGCGCATGGGTTGGCGTAACAATGATTATCGTATTTGAAGTATTAAAGCACACAATCGGTTTAAGAGTACCGGCAGATATTGAAATCAAGGGTCTGGATTACGCAGAACATGGTCTTGCAAGTGCTTACTCAGGATTTGAATTTGCAGCAAATGATTTAACAATCGCATCTGATGATGAAATCGAAGTTTTCGGTTCTGAAAAGATGGAAAATGCCGTACCGGCAGTTGTAAAGACTTCTCCTGAAAAGGAAAATAAGATTACAAAGGTTGAAATCCTTGCAAAGCAGTCTAAGTTTGAAAAGTTAAAGAAGGCAATGAACGACATCGGCGTAACAGGTATGACAGTGACACAGGTACTCGGCTGTGGTACACAGAAAGGCGCACCGGAATACTACAGAGGTGTTGAAGTTGATATGCAGCTTCTTCCTAAGATTCAAGTCGAAATGGTTGTTTCAAAAGTTCCTGTTGCAGATGTTATTGATGCAGCAAGGAAGGCACTCTACACCGGACATATCGGTGACGGTAAGATTTTCGTATACGATGTGGAAGATGTCGTAAAGGTTCGTACCGGAGAAACAGGCTACGATGCTTTACAGGGCGCAGATGACTAAGCTGTAAAACTACTATAATATAAAGAGTAAATTGAGTGACACCGCAGAAGAGGATAAACTTTTCTGCGGTGTTTTTTGAATCAGATGACGGCTTCATGTATAAAATATCTGTAAAGTTTTTCTTTTAAATTTAATAAAAATAGGAAACGTTCTTGTTTTTAACACAAAAAAGATTTATAATGACAAAAAAAGTAAAAAAGCAAAAACAAGGAGAATTGGCATGGCAGTTTGGAAGATTTCAGAAGATGTTTTTTATGTAGGTGTAAACGATACGACATTGGATTTGTTTGAGAGCCAGTACCGGATACCGGACGGGGTGACATACAATTCCTATGTGATTAAGGACAGCAAAATTGCAGTAATGGATACGGTGGATAACCGGGCGACAGATGCGTGGTTTGATAATCTGGAAGAAGTATTTGGTGGAAAAGCGCCGGATTATCTGGTTGTTTCGCATTTAGAGCCGGACCATGCCGGAAATATTCGGAAATTTCTGGTAAAGTATCCGGAAACGGTTGTTGTGGCAAATGCAAAAACAGTAGCCATGCTGCCACAGTTTTTTGAACTGGATACGGAAGAACTTTCTATATTAGAAGTCAAGGAAGGCGATACGTTAAAGCTTGGCAGACATACGCTGCATTTTGTGATGGCACCAATGGTACACTGGCCGGAAGTCATGGTTGAATATGATGAAGCCGATAAGATTTTATTTTCAGCGGACGGATTTGGCAGATTTGGTGCATTGTCACAGAGCTGCACTTATGATGCCGCAGGAAAAGCACAGGACGTACTGGAGCATGAGTGGACAGGGGAAGCACGAAGGTATTTTATTAATATTGTCGGCAAGTACGGTGCTAATGTCCAGGGCCTTTTAAAGAAAGCAGCGGTACTTGATATTGAAAAAATTGCACCGCTGCACGGACCGGTGCTTACCGGTGGTCTGGAATACTTTTTGGATAAATACGCAAAATGGAGCAGTTATCAACCGGAAGAAAAGGGCGTCGTGGTGGCATATTCATCAATTCACGGCAATACAAAATATGTGGCTGAACATTTTGCTTCTATATTGAAAGGGCAGGGTGAAGAAAATGTTGCTGTTTTTGACCTTGCAAGAGCAGATATGGCCCAAGCGGTTGCGGACAGCTTCCGTTATGATGCGCTGGTGCTTGCGGGCATTACGTATGATGGTGGATTAATGCCATGCATGGAGGATTTTTTGTATCATTTAAAAATGAAGAATTTCCAGAACCGCTATGCGGCAGTGATTGAAAACGGTTCGTGGGGTCCGGTATCCGGCAGGCTGATGAAGTCATATCTGGAGAATATGAAGAATATAACTATTTGTGAGGATATGGTAACAATCCGGTCAGTCATGAAAAAGGCAGATGGACAGGCATTGGAAAAACTGGCAGAAAAGGTTATAAAAAGAAGCTGATACAGTATATTGTATACACAAACGATAGTGAAAATAAACAAAAATTGTAAAGGCATTACAAAGAAATTATGTATTTTAATAGATAATTTAGAAGAATGCCTTTACATTTTGTCGAAGAAATACTAAAATATAGATAATCGGAATGATACAATTCCACAATATTTTTAAGGAGGATTACAAAGAAATGGCTAGAGCAAAACAATCTATGGATGGTAATACAGCTGCTGCACACGTTGCTTATGCGTTTACAGAAGTTGCAGGTATCTATCCTATCACACCTTCTAGTCCAATGGCAGATGTTGTTGACCAGTGGTCAGCAGCAGGACAGAAAAACATTTTTGGTAATACAGTAAAGGTAGTAGAAATGCAGTCAGAGGCAGGTGCCGCAGGTACAGTACACGGTTCACTTGCAGCAGGTGCATTAACAACAACATTTACTGCATCACAGGGTCTTCTTCTGATGATTCCAAATATGTACAAGATTGCCGGTGAACAGCTTCCTTGTGTATTTGATGTATCAGCACGTACAGTTGCTACACAGTCCCTGAATATCTTCGGTGACCATAGTGACGTTTACGCCTGTCGTCAGACTGGTTTCGCAATGCTTGCTGAAACAAACCCTCAGGAAGTTATGGATTTAAGCCCGGTTGCACACCTTGCAACAATTGAAGGTAAAGTTCCATTCATTAACTTCTTCGACGGTTTCCGTACATCTCACGAGATTCAGAAGATTGAAAAGTGGGACTATGAAGACTTAAAGGAAATGTGCAATATGGAAGCAGTAGAAGAATTCCGTGCACATGCCTTGAATCCGGAACATCCGGCTATGCGTGGCTCACATGAAAACGGTGATGTTTTCTTCCAGCATCGTGAAGCATGTAACTCAGCATATGATGCACTTCCAGCAGTTGTTGAGAAGTACATGAAGAAGATTAACGAAAAGTTAGGTACAGATTATGATTTATTCAACTACTATGGTGCACCGGATGCAGACAGAGTCATCATTGCAATGGGTTCTATCAACGATGTAGCTGAAGAAGTAATTGACTACTTAACAGCAAAGGGCGAAAAAGTAGGTCTTGTAAAAGTAAGACTGTATCGTCCATGGGTATCAGCTTCCCTCTTAAAGGTTCTTCCTAAGACTGCTAAGAAGATTGCGGTACTCGACAGAACAAAGGAACCTGGTTCATTAGGTGAACCTCTTTATCTTGATGTAGCAGCAACACTTCGTGAAGCCGGTATGAATGATGTTATCTTAACAGGCGGCCGTTACGGTCTTGGTTCTAAGGATACACCACCTTCATCAGTATTCGCTGTATACAAAGAACTTGAAAAAGATGCTCCAAAGGCAAGATTTACAATCGGTATCGTAGATGATGTAACAAACTTAAGCTTACCGGAAGTTAAGCCGGCTCCTATTACATCTGCTAAGGGTACTGTTGAATGTAAATTCTGGGGTCTTGGCGGTGATGGTACTGTAGGTGCGAATAAGAACTCTACAAAGATTATCGGTGACCATACAGATAAGTACATTCAGGCATATTTCCAGTATGACTCTAAGAAGACTGGCGGTATTACAATCAGCCACTTAAGATTTGGTGATAACCCAATCAGAAGTCCATACTATATCAATCAGGCTGACTTTGTTGCATGTCATAACCCATCTTACATCACAAAGGGATACAAGATGGTTCAGGATGTTAAGCCGGGTGGAATCTTTATGATTAACTGCCAGTGGTCAGACGAAGAACTCGCTGAACATCTGAATGCAGAAGCAAAGCAGTATATTGCGAAGAACAATATCCAGCTCTACACAATCAATGCAATTGACAAAGCAATTGAAATTGGTATGGGTAAGAGAACAAATACAATTTTACAGTCTGCATTCTTTAAGCTTGCAAACGTAATGCCTATCGATCAGGCAGTTGAATTCATGAAAGCAGCAGCTAAGAAGTCATACAGCAAGAAGGGTGACGCTGTTGTAGAAATGAACTACAAGGCAATTGATGCCGGTGTAGATGCTGTACATAAGGTAGAAGTACCTGCTGACTGGGCAAATGCAACAGAAGAAAAGAAGACAATCAACCGTACAGGTCGTCCGGCTACTGTAAAGATGGTCAACGAACTGTTAGATCCTATCGGATTAATGGATGGTGACAGCCTTCCTGTATCTGCATTTAAGGATATTGCTGATGGTCAGTTTGAAACAGGTGCATCTGCATACGAAAAGAGAGGAACAGCCGTTATGGTTCCTGAATGGGATCCTACAAGCTGTGTTCAGTGTAACAGCTGTGCATTCGTATGTTCTCATGCAACAATCCGTCCGTTTATTCTGGATGCAGGTGAAGTAAGTGCAGCACCTTCACAGATTAAGCTTGCTGATTCTAAGCATGCAGTAGCTGAAGGCATGAAGTTTACAATGTCTGTATCTCCATTAGACTGTATGGGATGCGGCGAATGTGTAACTGTATGTCCGGCAGCCGCTAAGGGCGCATTAAAGATGGTTCCACAGGAATCACAGGCAGAAGAACAGCCGGTATTTGACTACTTAGTAGCAAATGTTGGCAAGAAGGAGATTAAGCCTGTATTTACAGATGCTACTCCTATCGGTTCTCAGTACAACCAGCCACTCCTTGAGTTCTCAGGAAGCTGTGCAGGCTGTGCAGAAACATCTTACGCAAGATTAATTACACAGTTATTTGGTGAGCAGATGTACATTTCCAACGCTACAGGTTGTTCTTCAATCTGGGGTGGTCCGGCAGCTACATCACCATATACAGTAAATAAAGATTCCTTAAAGGGTCCGGCTTGGGCAAACTCACTGTTTGAAGATAATGCAGAACACGGTTTCGGTATGTATCTTGGACAGAAGACTTTAAGAGATCAGGCTATTGCTAAACTTGAAGAAATGGCAGCTTCTGAAAAGGCATCTGCTGAATTAAAGACAGCTGTAGCAAACTTCCTTGCATCTAAGGATGATACAAAGAAGAATGCAGCAGATGTTGCAGCACTGATTCCGGAAGTAGAAAAGGCAGCAAAAGAAGGTTGTCCTCTTGCACCGGAAGTTCTTGCAAAGAAAGATTACCTCGCTAAGAAGTCTGTATGGATCTTCGGTGGTGATGGTTGGGCTTACGATATCGGTTTCGGCGGTCTTGACCATGTACTTGCATCAGGTGAGAATGTAAACGTTATGGTATTCGATACAGAAATGTATTCTAA